>ERZ842401.372-NODE-372-length-64365-cov-6.162556_pt1 | contig 64365 bp, 57 predicted proteins | sample MGYA00521270_ERZ842401 | MGnify/ENA primary metagenome ERZ842401 (study PRJEB31892, sample SAMEA3878208) | bioreactor metagenome | biome: Moose rumen | place: Sweden | collected 2011-10 | study: EMG produced TPA metagenomics assembly of the PRJEB12797 data set...
GCGATCAGGACAATGAGATGTTCGACGCACAGTTGAAAAACAAGCCAGCAAGTGTCGAAAATTTTAACATCACGACCGATCGTGATGCCAGCAACGGCACAGCCACGATCGTTGAGTACATTAACGGCAATGTCGCTCGCGACACTACTGTTACGGTACCTCTTGGCGCTGTCGACTTCTATGTCGATCCCAACGACACAGTCTTCGTTGTGAATAACAACATTCAACATGTGTCGTTTACTCTCGGCGATCCAAAGACAGAAGAGTACGAGACCAACGGTGTGCACTACACCCGTACAACTCGCGAGTTCAACGACAAATATGATAAATACGAGAAGCACGGTTATATACGCTATCTTGATGCCTACACCTATGTGTGGGGGCAGAAAGTAACGTTTCCCAGTGCCAACGGACTGGTGTCATATTTGACGGTTTCGACTGCTGACAAAGGTACAAAGGGCAAGTACAACTACACCCTTTGCACCAGTGAGTACGAAACCAGCTTTATGGGCTCCAAGCAGTCCAATGAGCAGGGTTTCTATACGTTAGCAGTAGAACAAGAAGATCAACTGATCTCCGGTCCGACCAAGACCGACGAGGGTTTCGAAGTCGTCAAGTATGATGACAACGGCAATCCTTCGGTTGAGAGGTCGTGGATTGAACTGACTGAGGTTTGGAGTCTGTCCGGCGAGAAAAAGGCAACCTATGAGGTTGTGCTGTACAGCACTGTCGAGGCTCCGGCTTATGACATTAAGGTGCTGAGCAGTTTTGCTCTCGAACAGATTCAGCAGACTATCAGTAACGAGGTCAATGCCGGTACCCGCAAGGACGGCAACTTCACCATTGTGAAGAGGCAGAGCACCCAGACCGTGGGTAATGACAAGTTCACCAAGGACTTTGTCTATTCCTACGAGAAGGCCACTCTCGAACTTAACGGAAAAACCTTTGAGATGCCTTTCGAGGCTTATCAGCAGGTTTCCGACAAGAGCTTTACGATGGTCGCTATGAGCCCGATCGACGGTTACGACCGTATGTTGAATACTCATAGCGTGGAGGCTTCTTTTGCAGGAAAGCCGGTGAAGGCTAAGGCTGAAACCGAAATCCGTGTTCCCGAGGCCAAGGACGAACTGGTTGATACCAAAATCACCGGTGAGGGCTTTGACTATGTGAACCCGACCACCAGCAATGCGTGGATCGAGATCACCGAGACATGGACCAAGTCCGGAAAGAAGGTGTACAAGAAGGACGTGAACCTCACCAACGGTATTACCGCTCCGGCTAAGGTAACGAAAATCTTGGACAACTTTGAGCTCAGCCAGATCGGCGCACAGCTCGGCAACGAGACGCTGACGAACACTCGTACCGTAGGCGACTTTACGGTCAGGACTTATACCCGCGATTATACTGTTGGCAACAACAAGTTCCAGCGTGTGTTTAAGCTGACCTACGAGAAGGCCACCTACAACCCTCTCAATCATGCTATGATTTGGAAGGGCTATGAGAATGTCAGCGACAATGGTTTCAATACCGCTGAGATGAGCAACATCGTCGACAACGGCAAGACCTACCTGCGCAAGTCGTATGTGCACAACATGAGCGCTTCGTTCAATGATCACAACGCCAACAGCAAGGCCGAGGCCGAACTGTGGGTTGAGACCAGCGATGAGCTCAAGAGCCGCACCATCACTGACGAGGGCTTCGACTATGTTAACCCGACCACCAGCAATGCGTGGATTGAGGTTACCGAAGTTTGGAGTCTCTCCGGTACCAAGAAGTACAAGAAGAGCGTGAACCTCACGAACGGTATTACCGCTCCCGAGAAGATCACAAAGATCTTGGACAGCTTCACCCTTAACCAGGTGAACGCAACTCTTGGTTCTGAGACTAAGGGCGCATCTCGCACGGAGGGTGATTTTACCATCACCAAGTACACTCGCAAGTACACTGTTGGCAACAACAAGTTTACGCGTGAGTTTACACTCTCCTATGAGAAGGCAACCTACAACCCCATGAGCCATGCGATGATTTCGAAGGCTTATGAGAATGTCTCCGATGGTGGTTTCACGACCGCTGACATGAGCAACACGACCAGTAACGGCAAGACCTACCTGCGCAAGTCGTATGTGCACAACATGAGCGCTTCGTTCAATGATCACAACGCCAACAGCAAGGCCGAGGCCGAACTGTGGGTTGAGACCAGCGATGAGCTCAAGAGCCGCACCATCACTGACGAGGGCTTCGACTATGTTAACCCGACCACCAGCAATGCGTGGATTGAGGTTACCGAAGTTTGGAGTCTCTCCGGTACCAAGAAGTACAAGAAGAGCGTGAACCTCACGAACGGTATTACCGCTCCCGAGAAGATCACAAAGATCTTGGACAGCTTCACCCTTAACCAGGTGAACGCAACTCTTGGTTCTGAGAGCAAGGGTGCATCTCGCACGGAGGGTGATTTTACTATCACCAAGTACACCCGCAAGTACACTGTTGGCAACAACAAGTTTACGCGTGAGTTTACTCTGTCCTACGAGAAGGCCATTTATAAGCCAATGAATCACAACATGATTTCGAAGGCTTATGAAAATGTCAGCGACAATGGTTTCACTCTTGGTAACATGAGCAACACGACCAGCAATGGTAAGGAGTATGAGCGCAAGAGCTACACTCACAACATGAGTGCCAGCTTCAACAACCACGATGCCAACAGCAAGGCCGAGGCCGAACTGTGGGTTGAGAAGGTTGTAGAGCGCGAGACCCCGCATTGGCTCGGCAACCCTGTCAGCGCTAAGTACACTCGCGTACAGCGCAAGACCGGTGAGCAATTTATGGATATGATTGTGTTTACCTACCAGAACGGTGTCGTTATGGCTCCGAACGGTAAGGTGGATATGAATCTTATCTATGCCTTTGATCAGAGTGTTGCTAATCAGCAGGGCGTGGAGACCTGCCTGAAGAACGCTTCTTATAGCGGCGTTTGGACCGGCTCGAAATGGGCTCCTGCAGGTATCACCATCACTAACGGTCGTTGGATCTATGCCGGTAAGAATGCCAGCTGGGACCACACGGTCATGGAAAACAATGCCATTACCCTTGGTATCGGCGTTGATGTGACCCCGACCCCGAAGGCTCAGAGCTACAGCATCAGCGGCAATAAGATTACCATTAAGTATGCAAAGAACAATGGTAAGACAACCGCTGACACTTCTTTGGAGCTGCGCTAATTGAATTTGGCGTCAGATAGAAGTCACCCTCTCACTACCGAAAGCATAATGCGAGTAGGTTTCTTTGAAAACTTTCGCCTTTTCCGGTGCCTTTAGGCATCGGATAGGCTTTTAACTTAACGAGGGAGTCGCTGTGTGCGGCTCCCTTTTTTTGCATAAAAAAAGAACCGCCGATTGGCGGTTCTTCTTTGAAAGTTGATGACAGTCTTGACCTTATTTCAAGCTGCATGAACTTGTGGCGGTCCGAGAGCCGTTGTTAGGCGGATACTTGATAGTTATCTTGCCTTGTTGGATGCTCACAGACTGTGCGGACGGGCATGGAGTAACATCGACGCCGATACCTAACGCGATGGCATTATTTTCCATGACCGTGTGGTCCCAGCTCTGGTTCAGGCCGGCATAAATCCATCTACCGTTGGTGATGGTTATGACAGCGGGAGCCCATTTTGAACCGGTCCATACTCCGCTGTAGCGGATATGGGTGGAGTTCTGCGTGGATGACTTGATGCACCTGTCAACTCCGTGTTGCTTGGCCAGTGCCTCGGTAAAAGCATAGATGAGGTTGGTGTTGACTTTTCCCTCCGGAGCCATAACGACACCGTTGGTATATTCAAACACAATCATATCCATGAATTTTTCACCAGTCTTCTTCTGTACACGAGTGTACTTTGCTCCGACCGGATCTCCGAGCCATGACGGCGTTTGCCTATCCTCTTCAGGAACATTGACCCTGACCTCAGTCTCAGCTTTGGCGGCAACACTTTCTCCGTTAAAGCTGGCGCTTATACGGTGAGTGTTCAACTTGGCATCATAGGTACTGCTACCGGCCATATTCGTCATGGTGAAACCATTGTCCGAAATGGTGGTGTATTCCCTGCTCGGCATGTCAAAGCTGTATGTTCCGTCAGACCAGCGGGCAGTCTCGTACGAAAAAACAAAGTTCTTCGTAAAACGATCATTGCCAACCGTAAAGGTCTGAGTATACGGTGTAATGGTTATATTGCCTTGTTTGCGAGTGCTTCCGGAAGTCTTGCTGCCAAGACGAGCCGAAACCTGGTTGAGATCAAAGCTTGGAAGAACTTTGACATCGTAGTCAGGCGATTTTATACCGCAATCAAGCAAAACCTCGTACACTTGTTTGACATTGCCGGAATTGGAGTACGTGCTGGTAACTTCAATCCACGAGCGGCCTCGTATCGGGTTACCGTCATTGTCGCGTGCCACAACATCATAGCCTTCATCCGTCTTGCTGACGTTGATGAGCTTGTCGTTAGAGTTGACAGCGAGCTCCTTTTGACCACTTTCGCGGCGGCTGTTGTTCATAAAAGCCACGTTGTAGTTGGTAGTTGAGAGAAAGTAAGTGGTGTTACCGTAACTTCCGTCGCCCTTAACCGAAAGGTTTTCGTAGCTGACACGGCCGTTTGCTGCGGGAAATTCCACTCTGGCTCCCCAAACATAGCAATAAGCGTCGAGATACGAAATCTCAATGTCTTTGCTGTATTTGTTGAGGGTGTGCAGGTACCTCTTTTTGGTGGAGGTGTAGAACACTCTCAGGTCGCCGACATAACCGTCATAATCACGGGCAGTACTGTCTCTGAGGGCAAAAGCGTTGCTGATAACATCATGGTCACTGACCTGAATGGTATCGCGAGGAGAAATTGTAAAATTCACCCCGCCAAGAGGGACAACGATGGTAGTATCCTTAATCTCTCCGCGCTCGTTCTTGGCGATAACGGCAGTACCGTTATTGTTATCACGAGTAACAGATTTGATTACGACACTTCCTTCGTCTTGCAGAATGATTTTCCAGTCATCATCTATCTCATCGCAAGCGGTGAAACAGCCGATGAAAGCAATAGCGCAGAGCTTAAAAAGCAGCGCGCCGAAAAGCGTTTTTTTAACGTGTTTCATAGTGCTGATATTTTTTTAGTTAATAATTTTTTTACCCGTCACATATATGGCTCTTCATAATGAAGAGAGAAAGTAATTATAAAACAGACTAATTGAGATTAGGTCGGTATTATATCACAGCAGACTAAAAATGGCAAGTTATTTATCCTGATGAAAATGTTTAAAACAAAAAAGGGAACCGCATATGCGATTCCCTTTCTGTTCTATTGTAGAGAGCATGAAGAGGTTGCTGTCCACGATCCATTGTTAACGGCATACGATATAGTTATCGTGCCATTGCTGATGGATACATTTTGTGCAGACGGAGCGGGAGTTACATCAACACCAATACCCAAGGTAATGGCATTGTTCTCCATCACAGTGTGGTCCCAACTGGAGCTGCGACCTGCGTAGATCCAGCGACCGTTGGTAATGACGATTGATGCAGGAGCCCATTTCGAGCCGGTCCAAACACCACTATAGTGGATGTTTGAGGTTGACCTTAAGCACCAATCGACACCATGAGCACTCGCAACACTCTGGTTAAAGGCATAGATAAGATTAGTATCAACAATACCATTGGGAGCCATAACAACGCCGTTCTGATATTCAAACACAATCATATCCATAAATTGTTGTCCAGTAGTACGTTGTACACGAGTGTACTTGGCGCCTACGGGATTGCCCAACCATGAAGGTGTTATACGAGGATCTTCGTCTTCAGGAGTAACAGCAACGCGCACTTCAGTTTCGACCTTGGCGTTAACACTTTCTCCATTAAAGCGAGCGCTCATACGATGAGTGTTAAGCTTGGCGTCATAGGTGCTGCTTCCGGTCATATTGGTCATAGTGAAACCATTATCCGAAATGTTGGTGTACTCTGCACTGGGCATATCAAAGCTGTATGTTCCATCAGACCAACGAGCAGTTTCATACGAAAGAACAAAATTCTTCGTAAACTGGTTGTTGCCAACAGTGTAGGTCCGAGTGTACTTTTTAACAGCAATGTTGCCTTCTGTTCTCTGCGAGTTCAATGTCGCATTGCCAAGGCTGGCGTTAACTTGAGTGAGGCTGAACGAGTTCAGATTGACAACGCTGTAAGCCGGAGCTGTAACATTGTTGTTCAAAATGACCTCATACACACTGGTAACAGCGCCGGAAACGCTGTAAGTGCGGGTAACCTCGATCCAAGAACGGCTGCGAATAGGGTTGTTGTTAGCATCATGTGCAATAACTTCAAACCCTTCATCGGTCTTGGTAACACTGATCAGGCGATCTTCAGGATCTGCGGCATCGGCGACAGTCAATTCTTCATAACCTTTTTCTACACGACTGCTTTCCATAAAGTTTACGTTGTAGTTGGTGGTTGAGAGAAAATAGCTGGCGTTGCCGTGTTGTCCGTCATTCACGACCGACAAATTAGCGTAGCTAACGTTGCCGTTAGCTTTAGGAAAGTCGATTCTAACACCCCAAACGTAGCAATACGCATCAAGATAAGAAATCTCAATGTCTTTGCTGTATTTGTTGAGGTCGTGTACGAAGGTTTTGATTGTGGATGTATAATATACAACCATTTCTCCAATCGAGTCTTCGTAATTCCGAGAGTTACTGCTCGTCTGATTAAACGAGCTACTAATTACGCTTGCATCGTCAGCAACAATCGTGTCTTTAGGAGAGATGTTAAACCGGACGCCACCAAGAGGAACTACAACAGTAGTATCTTTGGTAGTGCCATTCTCAGTTATGGAAATAACAGCAGTGCCATTATTTTCGTCACGGTCAACAGATCTGACAATGACATTTTCCGAAGAACTGGGATTTACCATAAGGCTAAAAACATCTTCTTCCTTGTTGCAGGACACGGAAGTCGATACGATCATGGCGCAAATTAACGTCTGCAGTGCGCAACGGAGACGAATACTGGTGTTTTTCATTGTGTTGAGTTTTAAGTATTAAAAAAAATTTAATTCAATCAAAACTCACCCACACATTCACCCTCTCTAACTGACTCTTCATTCACATGAAGATAAAGGAAAATTATTCACATAGTAATCCTTTTAAGGGTTTTAGTGTACCATATATTAGTATTGTTGGCAAGCTTTTTTGCAAAAAATGAGGATTTTTGTCTAATCAGGTATTGATAAAAAGGGCCTGTAAAATTGACTTTAAGTAAAATTCAGATATAATTCGTGAGATGTTGTTATAAGGTGGAAAATTAAATTGAAAAAAATAATATCTGCAAATGAGGCTGCTAAACTTATATCTCCTAACTCATCTTTAATGATCGGAGGTTTTTTACGGTGCGGAAGTCCGGTAAAAATTATTGATGAACTGGTAAAAGAAAAAATCGGCAATTTAACACTGATTGCCAACGATACATCGTTGCCCGATTTTGATCGGGGAAAACTGATTTGCAACAAATTAGTCAAAAAAGCTATTGTTTCTCATATCGGGACTAACCCCGAAACCGTGCGACAAATGAACGCCGGCGAGTTGGAGGTGGAATTAACCCCGATGGGTACATTGGTAGAAAAAATCAGAGCTGCAGGAGCCGGCATTGGTGGTTTTTTGACACCTACGGGGGTTGGAACCATTGTTGAAAACGGCAAACAGACAATGGAAGTTGATGGACATAAATATATTTTTGAAAAACCATTGGGAGCCGATGTCGCAATCATATATGCGACCAAGGCAGACAGGTTGGGAAATGCTTTTTTGGACGGCACCACACGAAATTTTAATACCGTAATGGCGACTGCTGCAAAAACCGTGATTTTGGAACCGGAAGAGATTGTTGATGAGCCCTTGCCTCCCGCACAGGTGATTATACCCGGTATTTTTGTTGATTACATTGCTTTTTAGAGAGAATTTGAAATGGAACTGACCAAAGAACAATGCCGTGAAATTATTGCCCGCCGAATTGCCAAAGAGCTTAAAGACGGTGATGTTATATCACTCGGCATCGGGTTACCGACCGAGGTGGCAAATTATATCCCCAAAGATTTACAGGTCTATTTTCAGTCTGAAAACGGTATGATAGGCGGCGGCGAACGTGATACGGAAGCTCCGGGGAACGCCCATATTACCAATGCCGGCGGAGTACCTGTAAAGATTCGTCCGGGAGCAGTGTTTTTTGACACTCTTACTTCTTTTGCCATTATCAGAGGCGGACACGTTAATACAACCGTTTTAGGGGCGTTGCAAGTAGACAGCCACGGAAATTTGGCCAACTGGATGATTCCGGGGGCTTTTGTGCCGGGAATGGGCGGAGCAATGGATTTGACCGTCGGGGCAAAAAAAGTAATTATTGCCATGGAGCATACTACAAACAAAGGGGAACCCAGAATTGTGCAAGATTGCACCCTGCCCCTGACCGCGGCTCATGAAGTGGATATGATTGTAACCGAAAGATGTGTGATTGAAGTAATGCCGGAAGGACTCAAGCTGGTAGAAATAAATCCTAATTTTACGTTGGAAGAGGTGTTAAAATCAACCGGAGCAAAATTGATTGTTTCAAAAGAATTAGCGGCTTAGAAAATAAAAAGAGGGGTTTTATGAAAGCCCCCTCTTTTTTTGATCGCGTAAAAAATAAATTTGCTTGTCAATTTCCCCGATTATATCAAGAAAAAAACGATATGACGGGGTGTTAAGCGCTTCAACAAGGTAGCCGTGGTACTCATTGCGCATTTCCCAAAGTTCGGCTTCGGTTTTATCTTGCAATTCTTGATGTAGAGCTTCAATGTCAAGTTCGGGAGGAATACGCTTATACTCGGCCCAAACCTCAAATAACAATGAAATGAATATCCACACAGCGCGCAAAGCAAAATAAACGATAATGGCAATTATTAACCACCAAAACATACATGTAGAATTTTAGAAATAATAATCAATTTATCGAGTGTATTGTAGAGGTTTTTGCCAAAATCGCAAGTAATTTTTATTAAATCATATGGCTGAAGGCAGATGTTTTATCAGTTCCCGCACGTTTAATTTTGATGGAGTGCGCGGGCAGATATCGACCGAAAAACTAGCTCCCCGGCGTAACGGTGTACCTCTGTTAAGCAATGTGAAGGCCGTATCATTAAGGTTAGGATAGAAGATATTGTTTTCTCATTAAATCTATCATGGATATTCCAAATAAGATTATTTAACATATACCGGTACAGATCCTTGGCAACCATCTAAATAGTCGCTTAATTTACCTGTTTGCCATGGTATATCAATACAACCTGCCGAACCTTTGGTTAATCCTCCATGAATGGAAAAACCGGAACGACCATAGGTAACAAAATTCGCAAACGCAAGAGATTATCTTGATTTTCTCAATCAGTTAACAGCAAACAAATTGTGAAATTCGTAAATTGGTAATTTAATAAAATCAATATGATTGCTAGTATTATGTTTATCAAAAAAAATGGGTTGGAAAATTTTCCAACCCATTGAAATATAAAGACTTTCTCTTTGCGTAGATTAACGTTTGCTGAACTGGTAAGAACGGCGAGCTTTGGCAAGACCGTATTTTTTACGTTCAACAACGCGGTCATCACGGGTCAAGAAGCCTGCTTTCTTCAATACAGCACGCAATTCCGGCTCGTATTCATTAAGAGCTTTAGAAATGCCGTGTTTGATTGCGCCGGCCTGTCCGGACAAACCACCACCGCTGACAGTGCAAACTACGTCAAATTCGTTTACACGGTTGGTAACTTCAAACGGCTGATTGATAACCATTTTCAAAACAGGACGAGCAAAATATTCGTCAATGTTTTTAGTGTTTACGGTAATGTTGCCTTTTCCGGGTTTGATCCATACACGAGCAACAGCGTCTTTTCTCTTACCGGTAGCATAAGCACGACCAAGCTTATCGCGGTTTGGTTTGCGAGTTTCAGTCTTTTCAGCTGCTACGGTTTTAATATCTTTTAATGATTCAACTTTAGCCATTACAAAGCACTCCTCTTATTCTTCGGGTTCTTAGCTGCAAGATCCAAAACAATCGGATTTTGAGCAGCATGAGGATGATTTTCGCCGGCATAAACTTTGAGCTTGGTCATTTGCTGACGACCAAGAGGATTGCGGGAAATCATTCTCTCGACGGCTTTTTCAATTACACGACCAGGGAACTTGCCTGCCAAAATCTTTGCAGGTGTGGTCTCTTTGATGCCGCCAATCCAACCGGTGTGTCTATAATAAACTTTGTTGGTCATTTTCTTACCGGTCAATTTTACTTTATCTGCATTGATAACGATAACATAGTCGCCGCAGTCAAGGTTGGGAACAAAGCTAGGTTTGTGTTTGCCGCGCAAAATTTTGGCAACTTCGGCAGCCAAACGACCCAAAACAACGCCTTGAGCGTCAACTACATACCACTTTCTTTCAATGTCAGAAGGTTTTGTAGCGTAAGTGTTCATATTTTCTCTCTTTTTAATATGGGTTAAATTCTTGGCTAATATACATTAAGATATTTTGTTGTCAACATAAAAAAACATCAAAAAATCAAATAAATATTGAGCGGTATTATAATACCTCTTGCTAACTCATTGTTTTTGCTAATTTGTTCGTGAAATCTAAATTTTGATATTTGCTAATGTTTATTGGCGGATTTTTCCGGCTTGTATGGCTCTGCTTTGGCTTCGACAGTTGTAATCTTCTCCGGGGTTGCAAATTCTTTATTATATTTTAACAAAATATTGCTATGTTATCGGCGAGGTGATTGATGAAAAAGATATTTTTAATTTTCATGTGTTATTTAACAGCGTGCACTTTAGCACATAAATATGATACAGAATTTAAGAATCCTATTTTTTATCAACCTCTGCATCCTTTGAGTAGTGGAGCTGGTTATGTTTATTTGACAACGACAAGCATTGATTTTAGAACACCATTAGATAAAAATAAGATTGATACGCAAGGCAAATGCGACCTTGTTGAAAACACACAAAATCGCATTACCTTGAATTGTCAGGTAGAAGGTTGGGGGAAAACATATAATAGGTATTATACTTATATCATAAAAGAAATTCCCTTATTTATACCAAGTTGTCTACGCATTTTAGAGTATGCCTATGATAATCCGAAAAATTTTCCTAAAGATGAAATGTTGGCAAATAAATATTGTGTTACCCCACCTGATTATATGAAATCAGAATCTGATTGAACGAGCCATTCTTTCAGCCCAATCATTTCTTTTCCAGCCGACATCTTTACGATGAACATTATTAACTATGCCGTTAACATCACGGTTGTTTATCGCTTTGTATAAATTAGGCCAATTTTGCTTATTTAATCCGCCGGTATTATATTGTATATCCAATAATACTTCTTTCAGCGGATTGGGAAAATAATCAAAATCCGTAAATTCTGAACGAACATGAGCCAAGTCGTTTTTCATATGATTTTGTGCCATATTATAAGCATCTTGTTCAGATATTTGCAAATTAGTATCATTAAAAAAAGAATCCGCTGTTCTATTTCTGTTTAAATAATTTCCATAAATATCTTTTTGATTACTTAAATCTCTTAATCTGTTATATCCAGATAGTTTTTGTATATCAGTTGCAGGATATCCATTTACAGTAAAATTAACTTTCATAAAATCGTTAAGATTATTAATGTTAGCTCCTCCTCCAGTTGTAATATAACCTTTGCTATCTAAATACGGGTGTGTTTTAACTTTTTCATATTCTTGAATATTACTCCACATCCTTTGATATAAATCATTATCTGGGATATAATTGGGATTATGAGTTGCGTCATTTGTCGTTAAATATGACATATTTTGTGCATACTGCACACCATTATTCAGATTGTTACTCATATGAGTGGTAATATTGTTTTCAATATTAGAACTTCCAAAACCATAGTTATTGGCTGAATCCCCCCAAAAGTCTGTTCCGTACTGCGGGTAATTTTGCGTTATCCCTTGATTGTTATAGTTTTGGATTAGTTGGTTTTCGCGTTTTTGGCGCGCAGTCTGATATTCCAATTCATCGCGTAAACTAAAGCCTTTATGGTCAACACCGTAACTGTCGGTGTTGCCATCACCGGTTTGGTAACCGAGAGGTGAAATGTATTTTTGATATATATCCATAATTTTGCTCCGTTGATATTTCTTGCTCAACCTTAGCAAAAATATGGGCATCAAACAAGAACCCATAGAATGCAACAATAACTTCTTGCATTCTATAGGTAGTTTTTGAACTCGCGATTATTCTCTCGGGCTAAATCAAGGAGTTTGTGATATTGATTGCTCTTTTTATAGGGAATTTCAATATCTGACAGCTTGTTTGCTAAAAACCATTCGGCAAACTGACAGGCAACGAGATTTTTACCCTGCTTTCGGTGTTCTGTGAAATGCTGATATTGTAAACTTTTGAAATAATCCCTAAACGGGGAATATTTTTTGTCGCGCTGTTTACCGCGATTTATCGCTTGTTGTTTTCTATCTGTTTTGATGACCGCATCAATGGTTGTTGCCCGCATTGAACACCACTCTGCCCTGCTTTCCGTCAGCATTTCTTTTGCCCAAGCAACTATCTCTTGCTGCAATTTCTCGTTTTTGTATAACTCTTTATTATGTAGAAATAAGCTGTTTAATTTGCGCAAAGACTTGCCGGGTATAATTTCTTCTTCCATGTTTTTCCTACAAAAAAATCTGCACCTTACTCTATAGTTAAGGTGCAGATTATAAAAAATCAAGTTTTCGGAAAATTACCGATTATCTTTGAATGTCAGCGACAACTTTCATTGAAACAATCTTGTCGGGATTGCTGACCATGCCGTTGGCACCTGTGCCGCGTTTGATGTTGTCAACATATTCCATACCGGCAATTACTTGTCCCCAAACGGTGTATTGTCCATCAAGGAAGTTTGAATCCTTAAAACAAATGAAAAACTGACTGTCTGCGGAATCAGGATCAGAAGCTCGAGCCATTGAAACAGCTCCGCGACGGTGTGGCTTGTTATTAAATTCGGCTTTGAGGTTTTTGCCGCTACCACCGGTACCATTACCTAAAGGATCGCCGGTTTGTGCCATAAAACCTTCAATTACACGGTGAAACTTAAGACCATCATAAAAGCCCTGACGAACCAGTTCCTTAATGCGGGCAACATGGTTAGGAGCGACATCGGGGTACATTTGAATTAAGACATCGCCGTCTTTTAATTTCAAAAGCAAAGTATTTTCGGGATCATTGACCTCGTATGCGTTAGCTGAACTAATCGATAAACCCAACATTAACAATAAACTGCTGATAATTTTTAACATTTTAACATCTCCTTTAATTTATACAATTCTTCCAAGGCTTCTTTAGGACTCAAACTGTCAGGATTGAGCTGTTCAAGAGCTTCTAATGCCGGAGTTTTTACAACTGTCGGCTTAGTTTGTTCTTTAAGCACGGCGAACAAAGGCAAATCATCCGCCAATTCTTTAATATTGCTGTTCTTTTTATCATTTTCGAGTGATGAAAGCACCTGCTCTGCCCTTTTGATAACCACTTCAGGCAAACCGGCAAGTTTGGCAACGTGGATACCGTATGAGCGGTCAGCCGCGCCGTCGATTACTTCGTGCAAAAAGATAACTTCATCGTTAAACTCTTTTATTTTCATGCAGTGGAGCGACATTTTGCGAAGTTTATTGACCAAAGATGTCAGTTCGTGATAGTGGGTTGCAAACAGAGCTCGACTGCGGTTGACCTCGTGTAAGTGTTCAACTACCGCCCAAGCGATTGACAAGCCGTCAAATGTGGCCGTACCGCGCCCGATTTCATCAAGAATTACCAGAGAACGCTCATCGGCTTGGTTCAAAATGCCGGCAGTTTCTACCATTTCTACCATAAATGTTGAACGACCGCGAGCCAAATCATCTGAAGCCCCGACACGAGAAAACAGTTTGTCCACAACGCCTATACGTGCCGATGTTGCCGGGACGTATGATCCGGCTTGAGCCATGACGGCTATCAGGGCATTTTGGCGCAAAAATGTTGATTTACCGGCCATATTAGGACCGGTAATCAGCCAAATATTGCTGTTGTTACCGCCAAGGATACAATCATTGCCGACAAAACTGCCGCTGTGTTCATCATCAAGAGTGGCTTCAACTACCGGGTGGCGACCTTCAATGATTTCAAAATCAAGACTTTCATCGACTACCGGACGGCAATAATTCTTTTCAACCGCGAGGTCTGCTAAGGCGGCACCGATATCAAGCTCACCTATGGCTTTAGCCGTGCGAGAAATATCATCTGAGGCAGCTTTTACCAACATCAACAGGTCGTCAAACAATTTGAGTTCAATGGCCAAAGCTTTGTCAGAGGCAGTACGGATTTGGTTTTCAACTTCAGTCAGCTCTACTGTCGTAAAGCGCACCGCATTCAAAACCGACTGACGATGAATAAAAGTTTTGTTTTCGAGCATCTCAGCGGCAAATTTTACAGGAACTTCAACAAAGTAACCAATAAGATTGTTGTACTTGATTTTAAGGTTAGAAATTCCGGTATCGGCGGCGTATCTGTCCTGCATTTTCAAAATAATCTGGTGGCTGTTGTTTTTGAGTTCGTACAGCTCATCTAAGGGCGGATAATACCCTTTGGCTATGAAATTACCATCGCGAGCCAGTAAAGGCAATTCTTCCTGCAGAGCACGATCTATTTCATCAACCAAATTATCGTGATTACCAAACTTGCCGATTATGGCTGAGACAGCTTCGGCGTGCTTGGTAACAATGTTGTCAGTTCCAAAGTTCAACAGATTTTTGATTTGCGGTAACAACGCTAGAACAGATGCGATGGCTCGCAAGTCTCGTGGCCCACCACGACCGAGGCTGAGGCGAGAAACGGCTCGCTCAATGTCTGCACTCCCTTTGAGCAAGGTGCGAATTTTGGCTCGGGCAGTGGGAGAATTAACAAAAAAATCAATAACATCAAGCCGGGAATTAATTTCATCTACATCGAGCAGCGGGCTTGAAATGCGAGAAGCCAACATGCGGGCTCCGACACCGGTTACCGTGCGATCAATTACTCCCAACAAAGAGCTGTTGCGGACTGCCGACGATGACTCCGTCAGTTCCAAACTGCGACGAGTGGCGGCATCTATTTCCATAACACGATGTTCGTAAATCTTAGTGGGTTTTTCAATCCGCGGAATTTGCCCTTTTTGAGTGGTTTCTACATAGTCAAGCAATACGCCGGCTGCCGTGATTTCCGCGCGAGAAAAAGAGCCGAAAACATCAAGGGTTTGCACATGGAAAAATTCGAGCAAATTATGTTTGGCATTTTCGCTGTTAAAACGTGCCTGCGGTAAAATCGAAAGCTGGCGACGGTAGTCATTAAAAACCTCAAATATCGACGGCGTTTGCAGATAACTGTCCGAAACCAAGATTTCAACCGGATTGAGGCGGGAAAGAAGCCCCTGGAGTTGAGATTTTTCATTGGCAGAAACCATCATATTTTCAATGAAAAAATCCCCGGTTGAAAGATCAAGCCATGAGGCGGCAAGAGAATCGTTTTGCCGGCATAAACTAAGCAAAAAATTATTCTTGCGGCTATCAAGAAGGTTGTCCTCGGTAAGGGTACCGGCAGTAACAAGCCGAATAACATCACGTTTTACAACCGATTTGTAGCCACGTTTTTTGGCCTCGGCAGGATCTTCCATCTGTTCGCAGATGGCAACTTTATACCCCTGTTTTATCAGACGGGAAAGGTAACTCTCATAGGCATGAAAGGGAACACCGCACATCGGTATCGGATCACCATTGTATTGTCCGCGCTTGGTTAGCGTGATGTCCAGAGCCTTAGAAGCTTTTACAGCGTCTTCAAAAAACATTTCATAAAAATCGCCCATGCGGTAAAACAGCAGATATTCAGGATACGCTTTGCGTGTCTCAAAATATTGCTCAAGCATCGGGGTCATACCGTTTTTTTCTTTTTTTTCTGTAGTCATTGTTATCTTGTTTTATGTTTATTAAATTTAAACGTATTATATATTATTATTCTTTATAGTCCATGTTTTTAGGGGATTTATACAATGTTTAGCCGTCGCAGCAAGATTTTTGAAATTGAAAAAGATTCCGGTTTTGCAACTCGTGTTTTGATGTTGTCCATGCCGTCAGCTTTGGTATTTATGATGTTGGTGGCTTTACACTTGTTACCGGCAAGTATTGCTATTATGGCATATTCATCGATTGTGCTGTTCAATTTGGTATGGTTGTTTCCAATGACTTTCGAGTTGCAACAGCTGAAAAAATACATCTTCAAGCTGTCGCAAGAAGGCGTTGACAATGTTGATAATCCCTATATGAGTGAAACAGAAACGCAGGATATTATTGATGCTATTAATGAAATGCATCGTTTTTGGAGTAATAAAGCTGAAACGCTGGAAGCACAAACAATTTCGGATACCGCAGTATTGGATACTTTGCCAGACCCCATACTGATGGTTGATAAGACCGGCAGCATTTTAGGTGCAAACGCATCGGCACACAAGCTTTTGGGCGAAAATATTACCGAGCGTAAAATAGAAGAAATATTTAATTCCAATAACTTTATTAATGCAGTTGCCAGAGTAATTGCACAGGAAAGCGATGCCGAAAATCTGATTTTTTATGTATCAAAGTCTGATAATGATGACGAAAAGAAAAAGCTTTATGCGCATATTAAGCATCTTCCGTGGATTTCAAAAGGAAAAGCCGTTGCAGTGGTTTCAATTTATGATTTAACCAAAGCAATGAAAATAGAAAAAATGCAATCGGATTTCGTGGCCAATGCCAGTCATGAATTAAGAACTCCGCTGTCAATTATTTCAGGTTTTATTGAAACATTGCAAACCAGCGCTAAAGATGATAAAGTCGCACAAGATACATTTTTAAAAATTATGGGTGAACAAGCCTCATATATGGCAACTTTAATTGAAAATCTTTTATCCTTGTCAAAGATAGAGATGAACCAGGACAAAATTCCGGATGAGCCAACTGTTATACAACCTATTGTAGATGATGTTATTAATGCTTTGTCTTTGAAAGCTAAGGAACATAATATTGAATTTGATACCAATATATCTGCACAAATAAAACCGATTATCGCCGATCGGGGACAACTGAAACAACTGTTGCAAAACCTTTGTGATAATGCCATTAAATACAGTGATACTGGTAGTAAAGTGAAAATAAGTGCCAAAATGCAGGATAGCATACCACTATCAACCTCGTATCAGGTTGCGGACGGACCGGCTGTCGCTATAAGTGTCAATAACCATGGCACAGTTATTGAAAGCGAAGAAATCAACCGATTAACCGAACGGTTTTATCGTATGCAGACGCATAAGGATAAGAATATCAAAGGGACTGGACTGGGCTTGGCAATTGTTAAACACATTATTATAAGGCATCGCGGCAACATGAAAGTTACCTCGTCAAAGCGTTACGGTACAACATTTACGGTATATCTGCCCGTCGAACAGTCCAAAATCTAGTTATCAACTTCGGGCGACGGGTATATAATTACCGGCTGAGTGGTATCAACATCATTGCCTTGATTGATATCGTGCAATGGCAATTTGTAAAAATGCACAAAAGTTACCGGTTTCATGTCAGTAGCTTTTTCAATACGGCGGCGGATTTGTAAACGAAGATAGTCAAGAATTGCAGTTTCGTCATATTTTAAATCTTCTGTGGCTCGCGGTAACAGGGCTGAAACATCTTCAACAATTTTATCTCGTAAAACAGAAAATTTATCAGGTTCAAGAATGTCTTTAGATGAGACACGCAGTGCCAGTAATTTCCACTGTTCATCAAAAATAACACTGATAAATACACTGCCGTTGTAGGCTATTTGTTTGCGACGTTTTACGACCTCGGAATTGAGAGACACAATTTCTTTGCGATCGACCGCTAAAATATCCGTCGGCACATCGTCAGCCGAGGTTACGTTATCCTTGGTAACCAAAAGGCTGCCGCCGTTTATAACGCTGACCACCTCTTTTATACCGCAGGTTTCCGCAAAATACTTATGTTCACGAATAAACTTTTTTTCACCGTGAACCGGCAGAACAATCCTAGGGTGCAACAGCTCATACATACTTTTAATTTCTTCCTTACTGCAGTGTCCCGAAGTGTGAACCAACGCATCAGTATCGGTAATGACATTAACGCCTTGGGCAATTAATTTTTCCTGCATATCGTTAATTTTGTCCTCATTACCGGGGATAATTTTTGAAGAAAAGATAACACTATCACCCTTGCCGAGTTTAATATAGCGACTTTGTCCGTTAACTATCGAGGACAGGGCGCTGCGATAATTGGCTTGTGATCCGGTGCAGATATAAAGAGCATTGTCTGACGGTATGTCTGAGGCTTCTTTGATATTATAGCAGTTGGGTAAGTCTTCAAAATATCCGAGTTCTTTAGCCAAATGCACATTATTTATCAAGCTGCGCCCCATTAAAACAGGTGTACGACCGGCCGCATCAGCCGCCATAATTAAACTTTTGAGTCTTGTGAGGTTTGAGGCAAAACATGTGGCAACAACAGTGTTCGGAAGTGAGGGAATAAGTTCAACCAAACATTTACGAACATCTGCTTCCGACGGCTGTAATTTATCAATCAAAATATTGGTCGAATCGCAAACAAACATATCAATGCCGGTGCGAGCAATTTCTTCCAAACGCTTATAATTAGTTTGTAATTCCGCAGTTTTTCCATCGTCAAAGCGCCAGTCGGTGGCATGAATTACCGTAATACCATCAGCTTTAATGGCAAGAGCGGAAGTTTCGGGCACAGAGTGAACAACCGAAACAAATTCTACCTCAAAATGCGGAAGCTTTACTGTCGGATCGGCATTAACCGAGTGTATTTCAGCAGTATCCTCAAGACCATATTCTCTAAGACGATTTTTGATTAGTCCGGCAGTAAAATCAGTTGCATATATCGGGCAATTTAATATAGGCAAAACATGGGCTATGGCACCGAAGTGGTCCTCATGTGCGTGGGTTATAAATATGCCCTCAAAATCTTGGGCATAGTTAGTAAAAAACGAGGCATCGGCAAAACACAGATCCATTCCTGGGTAGTCATCATTAAGAAAGCCGTATCCTGCATCAACCATGATAAATTTGCCTTTATTGGCATAAACGTACATATTCATGCCGATTTCGTCGGCTCCGCCGAGTGCTACAAAGTACAAACCGTTTTTATCAAAAGCGCTCATTATTTTTTATTTTCTCCATTTTTATCAAAAAATACATCTCCGGCACTAATGCTCATGACTTTACCATCATTTGTTTCCAGTTGCAATATTCCGTCAGAATCAAGACCGTTAAAAATACCCGTAAATTCATTGTGCTGTGTACGAACAACTATTTGTGAACCCAGTCCTTTGGCATGTTTAAGCCACATTGAAACGATTGTTGACATTCCTTTTGAAGCGTAGACTTGTAAGAGTTTATCAAACTCATTAAGATATAATTTCAGGAACTTTTTACGGTTGCAATCTATACCATTGGCAAGCAAACTGGTCGAAGGATACAGCAAAGAAGAACTATCAGGATAATTTTTGATATTAATACCCGTTCCGATGATAATGCTGTTTTTTTCTCCGCGTTCAAGCAAAATGCCCGACAGTTTACAATTGTTAAGTAAAACATCATTAGGCCATTTAAGTTCAACACGGGCGAGAGGAGACAGTTTTAAGACCGTATTTAAAACCGCCAGAGAAACTATTAAAGGCATGGCACCGCTTTCTTGCAGAGGCCAATGAAAGACTTGCGACATAAAAAGGTTGCCATCAAGGCTTATCCAGTCGCGCCCGCGACGGCCACGACCTTTGGTTTGCCGTAGGGCCGTAACCACTGCTTTTTGTTCTGGCAAAAGATCTTTGCTGATGCGGAGAGCCTCATCATTAGTGCTACCGACTTCAGTATAATCAAGCCATAACCACGATTTTAATTCGGTTAATTCAGCCATCAGAAAACCGCCACTAACATAAGTTCAACGTCGTGCATAAGATATTTGGGGTTGATAATTGCAATTAGCATAATGATTATGTTGATAACCATGCACAAATAAACGCCTCGATCAACTATGTCAAATATATTGCCGCGGGGTTCAAAGTATACAACAGTAATGATTTTGAGGTAGGCATATGCCAAAATCAGCATCGAAAATAAAACAACCGCCAAAAGAGCGTAACGATGACCGATAACCAAACTGTTAATAACCGAAAGTTTGCCCAAAAAACCAAGCAACGGCGGTGTGCCAATGAGCGAAATCATAAATACTAACAGAGCCGCTGATAAAAACGGGCGTTGTGTTGCGACACCTTTGATATCATCAAGGTTGAACAAATATTTGCCTTTGCTGCGATATCCGTAAAAAATGGTATAAATACCACAAATAGCGACGACATAAACCAAAAGATAAGTAAATGCCGACATCAGGCTGTTATCATTTATGGGAAACAGAGCCAAAAGCGTAACACCAATATAGTACAAACCGCTGAATGCAAAAATTTTACGGAGATTATTCTCGCTGTTTGCACCAATTGCGCCGATAAATATCGACAATATTCCAAAAGCAATAAATACCGTATTAAACCAGCCTAAAAGCGGATAGAAAGCGTTGACACAAACGTTTACCAAACATGAAAAATAGGCAAAAATCGGGACGACAGAAAGATAAGCAGCAACCGGTAAAATGCTTTTTCCGACCACGTTGGAAAACCAAAAATGCAGAGGAGCAACTCCCATCATAAGAAGAATACCCACAATAATGCACGTAAAGGCAAGATGATACGGCCAAATCAGGTTTGAGCGAACACTCAAAAAGTCTTCTATCGCTTCATAATTAAGTGTTTTTAAGTTATAATAGAGCATAGAAGTGCCCAAAATCATCATCAGAGAAACAAACGTTGATAGCAATATGTAATAAAAAATATGACGTCGTTCTTCCTCAGGTTTTTCAATTTTTACCAGAAATATGTTGCCGATGAACGCCGCACTTAAGCTCAGGCTAAGAAGTAGAAGGTTCCATGATGAAATTGCGATTGAATAACTCAACAAATTAAATAGCAACATCGTATAAAAGGAAAAACTCGGCAATCCTTTACTGACGAACCGTTTGGCTGAAAGATAGCAGATGATGAACGTAAAAAGATACAGCAGCATTTTAAACAATGTCGTATAGGCGTTGTTATGAAGATATTCACCGATGTTTTGATTATAAAACAATGCGGTTACCGCAGCTGATATAAATATAAAAATGCGGCTCAAAGTGTAAAATGTCTTTGGAGTATTTGAGTGGCGAAAAGCATTGACCAATATCAAGGTCAGCATGCCAAGTGCCAAAATAAATTCAGGAAGAAGTGCTATATAATCGGTAATCATGACTCACTCCATATACCATAACGGATTAATAAAAGATGTAATTATGAGTAAAATTGTGGCTCCCAATACAATTATGATTGGAGAAGGAAGGTCAATTGCAACAATATTTTTTTCGGTAACCTCATTATCGGAATATTTGAGATAGAACAAGTGTTGCAACAGGTTGACAGAACTCAGGATAATTGCAAATAAAATAAACATAGCCATCTTGAGGTTATAGGTAAGAAGACCTGCAAAAATAAACATATTGTTCAAAAACATTGATGATAGAGGAAGTCCGACCGCGGCCAAAACAAAAAATGATAAAACAAATGAGATAGTTTTTGCATCTTTTAAAATTCCGTACTCCGGCAGACCAAGCTGTTGGCGCTCTTTTTCAATGTGAGAAATTATGACTTCAACAGCAGCCACGATAATCAGCCATGAAAAGATTGAAAAACCTATGTTGCTCAGTAGTGCATCGGTAGGCAACAGAGCCCCCAGTAAATACAAAATATAATAAACGGTCATGTACGAAAAAATTTTATATTGAACATCTCGGTGGCTGAATCCAATTAATGCAATGACAACCATAGTGATTATGCTGATTATTTCAAGCGCAAGGAGGTATGGCGCAATGATTCCCGGAGCGGTCAGCGGGAAGAAGCGAATGAGCCCGTAGACACCGGTCAGAGGCAGAATGTTGGCTATTATGAAAACCAACGGATTGGAAATGTTTACATTTACCGATGATATCCAATAATGGAACGGCCAAATCGGAATTCGCGACAAGAAAGCTACAAAAATCGCCCCCCAAACGATTATTTCGAGATTATGGCTTAAAACAACTGTATTAATTGTCTGTATGGTTACATGTTGGTGATTGAATAAAATACAGAGAGCCATAAACAGAAATGAGGCACCGAGAAGGTTGTAAAGAAAAAAGCGATATAGAATATCCTGTCGATGAACGTCTCCCAAAATTCCGACCAACAAAAACAACGGTAACAACATTGCCTCAAAAAAGATGTAAAATGAGAACAAATCCCCGGCTAAAAGGTAGCCTATCATCATTTCCAAGAAAACGAGAGCTAAAATCACCAGTGTTTTTTGTCGGTAGCTGTTGTTAAACACACCAAAAAATCCGAGTAAAATTGCTATATGAACCGCAGCAATAAGCGGCAATGAAAACGTGTCTACCGCAAATAAAAACTCAATTTTCGGGGTACTTAACCATTCAAATTTTTGCATAATCCGGAGGGAATCACTGCCATGGATAAGGTTGTTGCCGATAAGCACCAAAATCACAAGGTTGCTTACCACAGTAAGTATACCAACAGATAAAACGTTGCGACCGGCACTTTCCGGGCTTTCTTTGGAAATTGCAGCAAAGAAAATGCCTAACAGTGGTATTCCCATCAACACAATCAGCAAAAACTCAGCATTTTCAATCATTTGATAACTCCGTTATAATATGCAAGCGCAATAATCAAAACTCCGAGTGTAAAAAACATAATGCTACTTAACACGCTACTGGCGTGAAGGCGACGAAAGACAAAGATTAAAAAACGAATCGCGTTTTTGATTGAAGATATTACCGTGCGCTCCAAAAAAACGATATCAATGGTCAATCGCAGAATTCTCCCTATAATTTGCAACGGAGCCAGAAGCAGAGTTTCATATATTGACGTTGTCAGATTGCTACTCTGAATTTCTTCGGTATTGAATTTTGCAATAACTTTAGACAGAGGATTACATTGTACAACAACAAGCCAGACCAGTGTAACAGCGGCGACGTATGGAAATAAATGCAGAAGTCCGGGAGTGAGATAAAAAACTGTCAATGTTCCAAAAATTATTGTAGCGGATATACCAAAAAGTGAAAACGGCGACAACAAACAAGCTGGAGCACCTGTCTTAGTTGTTGAAACAAGGCGTGCCGTAAGCATAAAGATTGTGCATTCTCCAATCAGGCACAGGACTATATTTGAATGAGCAAAACCCCACCAAGCCATCATATACCCGATTGCCGATAGAAACATTATCATTATTGAAACAAGGTTTCCTTTTCTTTGGTGAGATGTTTGGCAGGGAGCAATGCTAAGTGCCGTATTGAACAAATAAGCCATACCTAAAATCATTAAAAAAGCTTGTGGTCGGATTGACGGCAGCCAAGTAAATGCGCAAAAATACAACCCCCAAAACACCATTGCCATATATGAACACTTGCGGTGATTATCACGCATGATAACAGCACCACTTGCGCCCCATATAACCGTAAACACCGCAAATGTGCGTAAAATAGGCAATGAATAATGAGAAATATCCAGAACATCGTGCAAAATGTTTAAGATAACAGCCCCCATCAGAGGAGTTGCAAAAAACAAAATAAAATTAAGACGATTTGCACTCAAGACTGACATTTTTTGATAGGCAGAATGAAAAATTACCATTCCGGATTTTATGAAAATGCAGACAAGGAGCATAATTGCAATATAGTCACGATGATGCCAGTCAGTAGAATATCCTCCGGAACCGACAATTTCAATATTGGCGTGCTGTCCCAAAATTATGGCAAAAATATTCAAAAGCAAAAAGTCTGCCAAAAAATTTCCGTAAATATACTGGCGTTTTGCTTCATAGCTGTTAAGCATGCTATAAACGACCACATCGGCCATACCGACAGCCGCCAACAGTTGAAAATAGTTTGTCGAACAGGCCGCCGCAAGCAGCAAGACAACATTTATTACAAGCAGTCCGTTCAAAGTGTTTTTTTCTGTTTCCGTAGGACAGATGCAATTATAAAAGGCTGAAATTGTCCCAAATATGAGTAGTCCCAAAGCAAACTCTTTGGTTTGGGCTATGGGAGCAATGTTTAATAAAACAGGGAAATTGGGCATAGCCTCCCAAACAACAGTAAGGTCTGGTGAGACAAAAACATCGGATAATGTGGCTATGCCATAACCGAAAGCCCCAAAAACAAGCAAATGACACAGGTATGCCACGTGTTTTTTGGGGGCAAAAAAGGATAAAATGCCGCTGAACAAAAGTATAAATACAAAATTAATTGCCATATTGAACTCGGTTATTGTGTTTGCACCTGTGTATCATAACAAAAAATAAGGGCTTTTAAAGCCCTTATTCTGATTTTAGAACGATTGTTTGTGGATAATTTTATCCCAAGGCCTTAAGACTGCGCACGACTCTGACCGGAACCTTGTATTCACGGACAACATCGTCGTTTTCAAGTTCGACCATCATAACTTCGCTAACAGACTTTAACGGCATACGTGCTTCTGTATTGATGGAATTAAGCATAAAGGCACTTTCACGGCTGCGATACAACAAAGCCTGTTCCCCACCATCATACACCAAACGTGGGTTTTCCGGACCACCTTCACAATATTCGATAATGATCAAAATTTCACCGGCAGCGTTCTGTAACATATCATAGCGACCGGACTGCTGTGTTTTTTTATTCTCCGCCATTTTGCAACCTCTTAATCCACGGTTTAAAATTCAAATCTTTAATGATGTTAGCACACAATTATTAACAAATAAACTATTTTTTATATTTTTTTATTTTTTTTATTGACGGCTTATTTTTTATGGATTATACAATAGCACGTTGTGTGAGGGCTCGTAGCTCAGTTGGTAGAGCATTTGACTTTTAATCAAAGGGTCGTGGGTTCGAATCCCGCCGGGCTCACCAATAAAATCAAGACCATCCGTAAAGGTGGTCTTTTTTTGCGCCTTAATACGGGCGGGCTTCGAACCCGAGGGTTCGTTCAATTCCGGCTAATGCTTTTGTTGTGCTGCGTTTTACTCGCTTACAAAAGCAAGCCTCATTGTGTCTCCTTGAAAAAACTGCATTCAGGCAGTTTTTTCTGCAGCCATCCGCCGGGCTCACCAATAAAACAAGGCACTCTTTAGAGAGTGCTTTTTTGTGCGCTAAATCAGGCGGGCTTCGAACCAGAGGGTTCGTTCAATTCCGGCTAAATTCTTTTGTGGCGCGGTGTTTTATGCAAAAACAAAACAGCACCGTAAGGGTGCTGTTTTGCTTTCGTGTTATAAAATCCACGAGATTTACAAAAGCTCGTAGATTTTCGTATCTCTTAATGTAAAAACATTCACTTTCATGCCTGGCTCAGCTTCCAACCAAAACTCATCTTGAGTTACAAGAATGGACGCATGGCTGCCGTCCGTAAATGTTACATTTGCCACGGTATAGGTTCCCCCTTTGAAACTCCCAGAGAGAGAGCCTTTTGCGTCGCCGCCACCACCAACGATGGTAAAAAAGGAATTGTATCCGAAGTTGCCTCGGATAGTACCCCCGTAAGCTCCGTTGATTTCACGGATGACGATCTTTTCGATTTCAAGCTGTTTTTGCAGCTTTTTACTCTCCTTCCAGTAATAGTTGCCCGTGTGGAAGAAGAGGTCTCCTCTTTTCACATTGAGTTGGGGTTTGTTTCTAATGTTTGTCCTAATCCTTACTAAATTTCCATCGAATTGGTCGACATAGAAATCTTCTCCAGACCTATAACCTACTATTGTTGTACCATTGGAAAGGGTTATCTGCGGAACGGATACCGTTTCAGTCCTAAGGATAGCCACACGCTCCTCACAATAGGTTACATCCTCTACCCTAAGAAACTCCTGTGCGGAAGCTCCGAAAGAGGTAAGCATCGTAATCACCATAATCAAAAAGAATGACTTCTTCATAATTAAAAATAGTTAGAAAATTAATAATACTCTTACGTTTAGTATAGTATCACAAAAAACATATTTTGTCTAGTCTTTTGTTAAAAATCATAATCATAGGTTTTAAAAAGAAACAAAAGGTGCAATACTTTGTATGTGCAAGTTTTTTCAATGTATTGTGTACGATTTTTAGGTACTACCATGATTATATTTTTTGTGTTTAGATTTTATACGACCAAATAATATAACTGGAGGTTAAAATGGCACACGGTAAAAGCGGCAAAGATGCAGATGACGGAATCAGAGATATTATCTTGATTGATAAAATTTATCAAAGCTTTGAAGCGTTAGAAGATACGCTCGGAAAACTTAAATTGGAAGAACCTTTGTTTATAACACATATGGCAAAAAAGTCTTTCGCAGATACGGTCTTTAATCAAATAAAACATTACCACGAAAGACTTCAGGCCAAAAAATATATAAATTAAGTACTATTCTTTTTTCCAGGTTGTCCCTTGAGGATTATCTTCAAGGATTATGCCCTGCTCTTTCAATTGATTACGGATGGTGTCAGCTTTTGCCCAATCTTTTACCTTTTTAGCCTCAAGGCGCTCGTTAATCAATCGGTTTATTTCTGTTTCGTCAATGTTAGAGCTTAATGTCAAATTACCTTTGAACCAATCTTCAACATTATTATACAAAAGTCCCATGATGTCAGCGCTACGCAGGAGTAACGACTTGTATTTTTGTTTGTCTTCAAGCGAAACCGCTTTGTTAAGGCTGTTGGCAATATCGTGCAAATAGCTTATGGCCAGAGGGGTGTTAATGTCATCAGACAAGGCTTCTACTACACGCTCATCAGGAGCAATGTCAATTGCCGGAACATCTTTGACACGAAGCAAAGCGTTATAAAATTTATCCAAAATTTGCTTGGACTGTTTCAAACCGTCAAATGTAAAATTAAACGGCTGATGATAGTGGGTGCTAATAAAAAGCAAACGCAGTGCTTCTGCCGGATATTGAGCTATAAGCTCATTTACGGTATAAAAATTGCCCAAAGATTTTGACATTTTTACACCATCAACCATTAACATGCCGGCATGTACCCAATAGTTGGCAAAAGTGTCATTGGGATGAGCGCAAAGCGATTGCGCACATTCATTTTCGTGATGCGGAAAAATCAAATCAGCTCCGCCGCCGTGTATGTCAAAAGAATTGCCTAAATACTTGGAGCTCATAGCCGAGCACTCAAGGTGCCACCCCGGACGACCATAGCCCCATGGACTATCCCAACCGGGTTGATCAGCAGTTGACGGCTTCCACAAAATAAAATCTGCAGGATTTTTCTTGTAATCCGCAACTTCAATACGGGCGCCGGCTAACATTTCTTTCATGCTGCGACCGGAAAGAAAACCATATTTCGGCATTGAATCAACCGAAAACAGCACATGCCCTTCAGCTTCATAAGCATGACCGTTTTTAAGCAAAAGCTCAACCAGCTCTATCATTTCCTGTACAAACTCGGTAGCACGAGGACGATAGTCAGGATCTTTGACGTTCAGGGCGTGCATGTCATCAATGTACCACTGATAGGTCTCCGCCGTAATTTCACTGATAGGCTTGCCGGTTTGTTGATGTTTGTTTAAGATTTTATCATCTATATCCGTAATATTTGAAACATAGGTAACGTGTTGATTGCCGTAAACCTGACGCAAAACACGGTTTAAGACGTCAAAAACCACCGCTGATTTAGCGTTTCCAAGGTGGGCACGGTCATAAACAGTCGGACCGCAAACGTACATACGAACGTTTTGTTCGTCAATCGGGTTAAATTTTTCCTTGCGCTTGGTAAGCGTGTTATGTAAATACATAAAAATGTCTCCTAGGCTGCTTTGCCGTTAAGACGACTGTGAACGCGCTCAAAGCCAATTAACGGCAACAAAATTTTTAATTCAGGGCCGTCATCCATGGCAGTGATTGCTTTGCGCAACGGGTGGAAAAGATCTTTTCCTTTACGGCCGGTTTTGAGTTTTATCTCATTTATCCAGTTGTTGAAGGTGTTTTCGTCCCATGGTTCAGGCGGCAAAAGTTCCGCTGATAAGGATAAAAATTCAGCATCTTCAATGACCGGAGTAACCGTACATCGACAAATGTTTTCCCATTGCTTGTAGTCCGCTACAACATTCAAGTTGCCGCGAACAACATTCCAAAATTTTTCATCAGCATCTATGCGAGATGCAATCGAGGAGTATGGCATATTGCGAACCATATGCGTATTAAAACGAGCTAAGTCGTCTTCAGAAAACTTGGGCTGAGAACGTCCGAGCTTGTTGAAGTCGAGAGTTTGAGCCAATGATTGCAGGTCATAAAACGGCTCTATGGCATCAGAAGTACCGAGTTTGGCTAAATATGAGCAAATAGCCATAGCCTCAATACCACGGGCACGTAAATCCAAAACACCGATACTGCCCAATCTTTTAGAGAGTTTACCCTCTTTTCCGGTCAAAAGCGGAAGATGAGCAAATTGCGGAGGTGTGCCGCCAATTGCCTCGAACATCTGAATTTGAGCGGCAGTATTAGTAACATGGTCCTCACCGCGAACAATGTGCGTAATGCCAAAGTCAAAATCGTCAATAACAGACGGCAAATGATAAAGATAGCTACCGTCAGCGCGAATGATAACCGGATCACTCAAGTTGGAAGCACTATAGCGACACTCGCCACGAACCAGATCATTCCACACTATGTCGCCGTCAATCAGTTTGAAACGATAGTGGGGTTTGCGCCCCTCGGCCTGATATGCGGCAATTTGCTCAGGTGTAAGTTTAAGTGCACTGCGGTCATAAATAGGCGGCAGACCTTTGGTCATGAGTTTTTTGCGCATCATATCCAGCTCTTCTGCTGTTTCATAACAAGCATAGATACGACCTTCTTGCATGAGTTTTTCCGTAACCTCTTGATAGCGGGCAAAACGAGCTGACTGGCGGGCTTCTTCGCTCCATGTAAGCCCCAACCATTTGAGACTTTCACGAATAGCATCTTCATATTCCTTTTTGGAGCGCTCTTTATCGGTATCATCAATACGCAACATAAACTCTCCACCGAGTTTTTGAGACAAAAGCCAGTTAAATATTGCTGTGCGTGTGTTACCGATATGCATATATCCTGTAGGAGAAGGAGCAAATCTTACCTTGATAGAACTCATTGTATAAAATCCCAAATCATTTAAACTGACTTGAGATTGTATAGTCTTTACAGGCTAAATTCAAGACTTTTTTAAAATCAAAAACGCCCGTTTTATCAACGAGCGTTTTTACAAAATATTGCTTATAATTATTTTTTCTTGGCTACTGCTTTTTTAGCAGGAGCTTTTTTAGCAACCGGCTTTTTAGCAACAGTTTTCTTGGCTACTGCTTTTTTAGCAGGAGCTTTTTTAGCGACCGGCTTTTTAGCAACAGTTTTCTTGGCTACTACTTTTTTAGCAGGAGCTTTTTTAGCAACCGGCTTTTTAGCAACGGTTTTCTTGGCTACTACTTTTTTAGCAGGAGCTTTTTTAGCAACGGTTTTCTTTATAGTTGTCTTTTTAACAGTTGTCTTTGCTGCTACTTTTTTAACCGGAGCTTTTTTAGCTACAGGTTTTTTAGCAACTGTTTTCTTTACGGTTGTTTTTTTAACGGTGGTTTTGGTTGCAGCTTTTTTAGCAGGAGCTTTTTTGGCTGCAGGTTTAGTTGTAGTTTTTTTCATGGTTGTCGCCCTTTTAGTTGTTGTCTTTGTGCTACGTTTTTTTGTAGCGGTTGATTTGCGTGCAGCTTTCTTAGCCGGAGCTTTTTTGGCTGCGGTTTTCTTAACAGCGGTCTTCTTCGTTGCCGCCTTTTTGGTAACTTTTTTCTTCACAGCTTTTTTAGCTGCGGTCTTGGTTACCGTTTTCTTTTGAGCTGTTTTTTTAGTTGCAGTCTTCTTAGCAACTTTTTTCTTAACAGCTTTTTTCTTTGCCTTTTTAGGCTCAGTCATTTTTTTGGAAATAGCAATTGCGTTTTCCAAATCTTTTTCTTTGCAAAGTCCGATTGCAACAGGGTTCTTCGGACGTAAATCGGCCATATCTCTATGTGTTCCGTTACGCAATGCGGCAATTGTCGGCTTGGTTGTACCAATCAATTTGCAAATCTGCGAATCGATAATTTCCGGACAGTTGCGCAAAACCCATAAAATTGCAGCAGGCTTATCACTACGCTGTGATGGTGATAACAGTTTTTTGTTCTTGCGGTTCAACGCCTTAACATTGCCCTCCGGTTCGCTGGCCACTAAATTAGCAGTGCGGTCGGCTTCACATCTGGCAATCTCTTCTGCTGTTAACTGACCCGTAGCGATAGGACTTACTCCTACAATGTTGGCAGCAACATCACCGTCTGCAATTGCCTGAACCTCTAATTCATGAAGTTCACAAAAATTGCCAATCTGACGAAATGTAAGTGTTGTATTTTCCACCAACCATACGGCTGTAGCTTTTGGCATTAAAGGTGCTGTCATGTTTTTATCCTTTCTTTTTGATGGACGTGTTTTTAGATAACAAAAAACCTACGCCCTGATCATGAGCGTAGGTTAATCGAAAAACATTAATATAATATTAATTTGAAGTTTTGATACCGAAAGCACCAAACTTGTTCTTGAATTTTGACAATTGACCACCTGTGTCAACCAAGCGGTGAACACCTGTCCACGCCGGGTGCGACTTAGGATCAATTTCCAAATTCATTTTATCTCCGGCTTTGCCCCAAGTAGATTTTGTAGTATATTCACTACCGTCAGTCATGACGTATGTAATCTCATGATAATCCGGATGAATGCCTTTTTTCATCTTATTTTACTCCATACAAATGTGCTAGTTGTTGCTCTTATACATTAGAGTTTTTATTATTGCAAGCATTTTTTAAAATATTTTTTACTTTTAGCGGCTAACGACCGTGTTGTTTTGCAAAACTTCCTCTTCGGTATTTATAATCTGAATATTGAAACTCTTAAAGCCGCGATTTAAAAGATAAGACCTGATGTTCACAGCGCGGTTTAGGCTGGTGCGCTTGCGGGCAAAACCGTTGTCGCTGTTGTAATGGTACGCTTCAATCAGGATTTTACCGGTAAAATCATCTTTGTTTTTTTCAACAAAAGCATCAAGCTCTGAGATTGCTTTGTCGCTAAGGACATCAGAATTATCATCAAAAATTATTTGCACAGAATTAACTGAGTTATTATTAAACGGAATCAGTGTCGCAGGAGCAACAGATAATTCAATTTCTTTTTGCTCTTTATTTTCTGCAACAGAATTTTCGGAATGCTCTTTTTCAAACAATTTTTCTACAACTTCAGCCGGCATTTTGTCATCTACGGCAACGAGAGGGGCTATTGTTTCAACGGCAGAATCTGTAGTCAACTTTGAAAGAGGGGCATCAGTTGAAGTTTTTTCAACTACGGGTTCAGCAGGCTGTGTTTTAGCGACGGAGGTTGCTGTTTCAGCAGGTGTTTCTACGATATCTTCAAAAAACGGAGCACTAACCCGGTACGGAGATGTTTCAGGTTTAGTTTCAGCAGTGGAAACTTTGGGTGCACTATCATTCTTTCGGACAGAAGATTGCTCGTCAACCTTTATTGTATTACGCTTTTGAGGTTTTATCTCGTGCGTTATGCTATCACTGTTTCCGCAACCTGATTGTTTATTTGGCTTTGCGGTCGGGGCAGGAAGAGGACATCCCGAAGCTCCGATCAAGGGGAGATCATCAGGAGCTTGTTCCATTGTTAAAGAATCAAGAACCGAAATGTTAAGCTGATAATCAGCCCACGCCGGAAAAGCTAAAAGCGTAACAGCCAACACAACAAAACGAAACATGATAACCTCTCTAAATAAAAATAATTAAGCCAATTTTTTTAACAATTCTTCCATGTTATTGTTCGATGCAGCAAGATTTGCAGATCCCAAAATCTGCTCAAGCTTGGCCGGTGCAATCGGTTTGTCAAGATTGTAAACGTAGCCGCCGGCTTCTTTGACCAACAAAAGACCGGCAACAACGCTGTTTAAACCATTACCTAGACTTATGGCAATATCAGTTTTTCCGGCAGCGGTGTAAGCCATTCCGAGAGCAACAGAGCCCCAAACACGACTTTGTGATGCAATTTTTGCTACACGCGAGCTGGCTTTTGTATATTCACCCCCCGAATCGTAGCCGATTTGCAGCGATATTATAGCAAGATCTTCATCTTTGTTGCTTGAAACGCGCAAACGTTCGTGATTACGAAACCCCTCTTTGTAGCTGCCGTTGCCTTTTTCGGCAAAAAAGAGCTCATCGCTGGCACGATTGTATATAACGGAAGCCTTAACTTCACCGTTTTCACAATACGCAACAGTGGTTGCAAATGCAGCAAGTCCTCGAGAAAAATTGCTTAAACCATCTATTGGATTAACCAAAAAACAACTGCCGGATTGGGATATGGAGGTAATGTTTTGTTCGAAAAATGCGGCATCAGGTCTGATTTTTCCAAACTCCACACGTAAATTTTGCGCAACTTTATTGTATGAGTTGGTTACAAAATTCTGATACGGACGAACTGATGACTGCAAGCGCTCAATTTCGCTAAAATCACGATCGAGATTAGCTGTTGATTTTTTGACCGCATTGACCATCATGGTCAATAATGGAGAAAGATATGACATTATTTTGCTCTTTCAACATATGTAGCTTCGGCTGTGCCGACAACAATTTTTTCACCTTGGTTGATGAACGGCGGAACCATTACGCGAACACCGTTATCCAAAATTGCCGGTTTGTATGATGATGCGGCTGTCTGACCTTTAACCACAGGCTCGGTTTCAACCACTGTGCATACAACTTGTTGCGGCAATTCAACAGCAACAGGTTTGCCGTCAATAAAGTTAATGTAAACTGTCATGCCTTCGCTCATGAACGGACGAGAATCGCCTAAAATGTCGGAAGCCATGGTGAATTGTTCAAAAGTTTCAGAATCCATAAAGGTTAAACCCAGGGAATCTTCATACAAAAACTGACAATCTTTTTCCTCAACAAGCAGCTTTTCAATAGTATCTTCGGAGCGAAAACGCTCGTTGGTTTTGGTTCCTTCTTCAACTGATTTCATTTCTACCTGCATGAAAGCTCCGCCTTTTCCCGGCTTGATATGAACAGCTTTTACGACTGTCCATGGCTTGCCCTTGTATTCAATAACCCAACCGACACGGATTGCTACTGCTTGTTGCTTCATTTTTGTACTCCTTTTAGTAAAACTTCACTTATTTTTTTAGAATACTTACCCTAAACTTTATTTTTTCGCAACAAAAATCTTATATTGTTCGGGCGTTAAGATTATGATATCGCACGGATATTGTTCAAAATTGGTGTTTTCATCTTGCGGGAACACGGCCATTTGCAACAAAAAGAACTCACTGTACCAACGGGCAAGTTCAAGAGTTTTTTCCGCGCCATCTGACCAAATTTTAAAAACCACAAAATCAGGCTCGTTTTCACTGACTATCATCGCCTCGTGGCGACGATTGCGGCAGATTACTCCTAAAATGCCGTTTTTGAGCCGATGTCTTATGTCAATTATATCTTTTTTAATGTTTTCACTCTTACTCAGATCCGCCAACACGCCGTCTACCGTCAATGAGGCGGCTTTTTCAACGGATTTTTCTCCGAATAAAAGCGAAATTTTTGCAGATTTAGCAATTTGATGCACAAGTTTTTGCAATGCTTGTCCATCAATGTTCGAACTCAGCAAATAGCACTGAATATCAGGATTAGACAACATTAAATCATCGTCTTGGGAGGTTATGTTAAGAATAAAGTTTGGCATAATCGGTTTTGTTGCTTGAAAAAATTTAATTATTATGCCTAGATTATATCAAATATGATTAAAAGAAAGTGAAATTTGATGAGCATAGAAGAAAAATCAGTTGCAGAAAATGCATTGAACGAGATAGAAAAATCGTTGCAGCAACTGGAAGAAGCAATACGTCAAAAGGCACAAGACGTTAATAAATTGAGAAATTCCGCCCGCAGTTCAATTGAAAGAATTGACCGATTGGTAGAAAGTTTGAATAAGGCGGGACTGTAATGGCACAAGTAGTTATCAATATTAATGACCGAGAATATCCGATTGCTTGCGAAAACGGACAAGAAGTCAGAATTATGCAACTAGCACAGATTCTACAGCAAAAAGCTCTGATGCTTAAAGATTTCAGTGGCAGAATCAGCGAAAATCTGATGTTGGCAATGATTGGTATCTTGGTTGCCGATGATTTGTTCGAACTGAAAAAGAATCAGACACAGGCACCGGCTCCTACTCCGCAAAATAATAGTGAAAAAGACCAACAAATAGCGGAACACATCCAATATTTGAATGAAAAAATAAAAGATATTGCAAAATTGGTCGAATCATTATAACATAGAATCATGGAGAGCTTACTGTCCGGTGCGTAATTCCGCAGATCTTCCGAGCCTCAAGTTTTTTTCGGGAGCTGTCCCTGCCCTGATCGTGGTCTTGGTATATGGCACCCACTTATTGAGATGCGGTTCGTGTAAGAATGCACCTATACGGCCGGATGGTTCTCTCTAGATAAAGTTTTTTAACTCCGCATGACGGAGTTTTTTTGACGGAGAAAGCAAGTTGAAAATTGTATATTGCGGTGATGTCGTAGGAAGAGCCGGACGTGATGCCGTGTTGGCAAATTTAAAAAAAATGCGCGAGCAATTTAAAGCTGACGTAGTTATTGTTAATGTCGAGAATGCAGCGCATGGCTTTGGAGTTACACCGGGAATCGCAAAAGATTTTTTGGAATCGGGAGCCGATGTTCTGACTACCGGCAACCATGTATGGCAGCAACGCGATATTATTCCGTTTTTGGATGAAAATAAACGCATTATCCGCCCCCTCAATTATCCCGAAACAGCAAACGGACGCGGCGCAACCGAATTTGAACTCCAAAATGGAAAGAAAATTTTGGTTACACAGGTATTGGGACGTATTTTTATGGAAAGCGTTGATAATCCGGCGTTGACCATAGATAAATTGTTGAAACAATACAAGTTGGGCGGAAATGTTGATGCCATATTTGTTGACATTCACGCAGAATGCACATCAGAAAAACTGTCTTTAGGTTATTATCTTGATGGTAGAGTTTCTGTTGTTGCAGGAACGCACACCCATGTTCCGACCGCTGATGCCAGAGTTTTGCCAAATGGCACTGCTTATATTACTGATGTTGGAATGTGTGGTAATTATGATTCGGTTTTGGGATTTGAAAAACAAGCTCCGATTGACCGTCTGTGCCAAAAATATAACGGAAGCCGATTGGAGGTGTGCCGTAATAACGGTACGGTTTGGGGAATAGTTGTGGAAACAGATGACAAAACCGGATTGGCCAAATCAATCAAACAATTTCATGTTTAATAAAAATCCCGCTTTTCAGCGGGATTTTTATTATGGAACTATTTTACTACCATACGGCGGTTCGGTGCCTGGACCTTGTTGCAAAGCTTTGTCCGGAACAAACCCCATCTCGCCGTTATCAATCATTATACGGTACCATGTGCGGTCGGGAGTAAACCCGGTTACACGTACGGTTTGCCCTGTTTTTCCTGAGGTCATAACATCAAATTTTGCCGCCGGACCATACATGATATTTACATCACCGGAAAGATGGTAAAGTTTGCTTTTATCATTCAAATTTACCGGAACGGAAAATATTTTTGAAACAACAACATCGTCCGTAATTTCAGCGCCGTTGTTAAAGTTAACTTTTTGAAAATAGGCAATAGTATTTTCTTTTTTGGCATAATGCGCAAGGTTGTATTTTTGAGCAAACGGATAACATGCGCAGAGTAAAATTAAAAACGGAACGATTAACTGGAGTATACGCAGTGTGATATACCTCCACTCCGGAATTTTAGACGGGCGCGCAACATTCAGTTTTGCAATAAAACGATTAATGAGTTCTTGTTGATATGCATCGGCATATTTCAGAGCCTGCAGGGCAGAAATCATCGACTGAGTGTATTTTTCTTCCTGATGATAGGCAAGCGCATTGTGCACCAAAAGTATCAGATTGTCGCGGGTATTATGTCCGATGGAGGTATAATTGTTAATAATAGCCTTTATATTGGAAACAAAGGCTTTGGGGTGCCACCATCCTAAAAACCAATTGGACAGAGAACCGGACAAAACTATGCTTTTGGCTTGATCATAACTGCAGACGATTTTATCCGTGTCGTCCGTATATTTAATAAACTTGCCGATGACTTTACGCATGGTTATTACCCGCACTAGGGGATTTTCATTATTGTTTTTGTCTTTCAGAATATTGAGATTTTTCATATCAGGAAAATCTGTCGTATCATAAATCTCACTCAAAAGATCGTATTCCAAACGACTATCTTCGTTTTTGAGAATATCATAGGCAACCGATAGTTTTTGAAAATGTTCCATAGCATCAGGACTTTTGTTCGAATCGGGGTGCCAATATTTTGCCAAATCACGATAGTTGGTCTTAATGATGTCTATGTCAGTGGTAGAATCGACATCTAAAACGGCATAATATCCAAGAGCATCTCTCATTTTTGTAACTTTCGCGCAATATTAACAACATCGACCGCAGCTTCAGACGACGGGTAGCGTGCCAGCAACGGCATTTGATTACGAATCGCATCACGGATACGGGTATCGCGACGCACAATCCCCAGTAAAGGCGGAGTAACTTTTAAAAAACTCTGACAGGCCTTGCGCAGAATATCATAGGTACGTTGCCCGGCCTGAACAGAAACCGACTGGTTGACCACAATTGAAATATTACATTTGGGGTATTGGTCAGATACAAGTTTAATCAATGCATATGCCTCTGTCAAAGATGATGGTTCGTCCGTACACAAAATTATCAACTGTCCGGCCTTTCCCGATAAAATAAGTGCGGCCTTGTTTATACCGGCTCCGATATCCAACAAAACTTTGTCGTATCCCGATGATAAAAAAGATAAATCTTCAGCCAAAATCTGCAATCGGCCAACCGGCATGGATGCAAGTCCATGCGAACCTCCTCTGCCGGCAATTACATCAAAATGAGCTTTTTCGCTGTAACGAATGATTTGATTCAGTGTGGTTTTGCCGGTAACAACGCAGTCCATATCGTGTGATGTACCAAGTCCGAGTTGAACATCTATGTTGGACAAGCCGAGGTCTCCGTCAAAAAATAAAGTTTTTTGTTTGAGGGCGCTTAACGCATTAGCCAAAGTTACGGCAAACCATGTTTTCCCGACACCTGGCTTGCCTGATGCAATCGCAATCATGTTATCGTTGCGAGGCAAAATATTGCCTATTTCGGCACGAGGGGTCTTATGTTTTGTTGTTTCCGCCATTTATTTGTCAACGCCGTTCTTTATAATTTCGGTAATTAGAATCCCCAATTTACCGTCGGACACCATAACACGACCTTTGGCAACAAGCGCTCCATTGGCATAAACATCTACCGGTTCGTTAATGGTACGATCAAGTTTTAATATATCGCCTATATTTAACTGTTCAAGCTGTGATAATTTGAGCAAGGTTTTACCGGCAATCGCCTGAACATCAATATTTTTGGTCTCTATATCAGTCATCATCAATTATCCCTATGAGTTGACTGCGAATCTTGTCCAATATTTCAGGCGTAGAAACAGGTGCCGTATTGTCAACAGACGAATGATTAATGTTCAAATCAAGCAAGGGGACATTGTCATCAGCAATAAAATTATCAAACAAAAACGGGGTAAGTTCTGCCATTGTTATCTACCCCGCAAGCTATCGGCAAACATATTTTTGCAGATAGAGGCTATGTCTTGCTGGGCTTTTTCTATATCACTGAATTTTATGGGACCGAGTTGAACTAAAGCCTCACGGATGACATTTGCCTGCTCGTCCGGCATGGCTGCATAAAAATGGTTGCGAAGGTTTTCAGTGGCACCGCGCATTGCCATTACGATTTTAGGCTCGCTGACATGAGACAGCACTTGCCTGAGTTCTTCAACAGAAAGTTGCAAAATATCGGTAAATTGCATGGTTTTATTTTGCAATGAGGCAACGATTGACGGCGATGTGTTCTCAAGAACCGCCATAATTCTTTCTTCCGTGGCTTTATCCAAACAACGGAAAATGGACAAGACTTGGTTTGTCGCATCATCTGAAGAATTTTTTTCAATATCATCGGCTATGGCACGACCGATTGTACCGGCAAGATCAGCATCGATTGAATGTAAATTCAGCATTTTTGCCACTACTTCCGCGGCAAAACCTCCGCTGAACAATGATAACACTTCGGCACTTTTTTGCGGATTAAGTTTAGAGAGCACAATTGCAGCAATTTGCGGGTATTCTTTTCTGAGATGTTTTGCCAAAATTTCAGGCTCAAGAGAATTAAGTTTTGCCCAACTGCGGGCATCAGTATTGCGGCGATACGTCTGCAACGCCGTAGCAACATCCGTTTCATCAACAAACGGAGCTACTATAGGCTTTGAAGGCAAAACCGTGTCTGCATTATTTTCAGGCAGAGTTGAGTGTTGTGTTGACAATATCTTTTGGTTGCGACGCAAAAGAAATTGAATGCCACCGATAAGCATTGAAAAAAAGAACAAAACCAGACTGATAACAGCAACCAACACTAAAGCCTGATCACTGCTCATATGGCGCAGACTCATATACCAGGAGTAACCTCGGGTAATTTTCCAAAAATCTTTGAGTAAAAAGTAACAACCGCTACTGTTACTGATAATAGCCATGCAAAAGACAAATCCGCATGCAAACGCCGCAACAGCGCATGCAAACGAGGTACATATAACTGATTTGTCGAGTACGGTTCTTCTCAATTTTCTTCTCTTCAGAGATTAAATACATTGTTAACCTAAACGATTTTACGTCGTTTTAGAATCTTTTATTTGCAGATATTCACAATATTTACCAACGATGTCTTTAATTCATTGATGGCAATTTCATCATTGAGATGATGGTTGGAATCCTTGAGCAACTTGACAACAACATTTTGTGAAGTGATGCGGGAAGAATATTCAAGAGCCGAGCGCCAGGGGACACTTGCATCTTTCATACCCTGTAACAAGTGTACAAAACAATTTATATTCCAAGGTTTGTCCTCGGGAAGCAGTGAAGCCATTGCCGTTTCAATAAAACGAGCCGTGATTGTGTACTCAAAATCATTATTCATAATTTTGAATTTTCCGAAATGTTCTAGATCCTGTTTTTGTTTGTCGGTAACACAATCCGCAAAATATTTAACAAAATTTGGAGCAGCGGCAAGTCCTATAAAACCTTTGACTCTTTGCGGATACCTGATTGCTGCAAGCATGGACAACCATCCCCCCATTGAAGAACCTATCATAATTATATTGCCGGTTATTACTTTTTCGATTATTTCAAAGACCTGATTTTTCCAGATTGAAAAATCTGCCTTTTCAAAGTTGTCAACATCACTTCCGTGTCCGGCAAAGTCAAAACGCACAAATCCTGCACCAAGCTCTACACAAGCTTTTTTAACGGCTTCGGGCTTACGACCCCAGGCATTAGAACAAAAACCGTGCAGATACAGCACGGTCGGAAGATGTTTTTTAGGTAAAATATATTCAAAATCTGTTGCAAAGTGTGAATTAAAAGTGTATTTTTGCATATTGTTACCTGCTTTGGCGGGGGTTATGATTTAATATATTGAGGACTATATAGGCAAAATGGCTGAAGGTAAAGAAGAAAAACCTGTTGTATTACAAGTGTTGCCCGAACTGGAACACGGCGGTGTTGAATGGGGCACAATTCAGGTGGCAGAAGCTCTGAAACAACGCGGATACACCAATTTTGTCGCCTCAAGAGGCGGACGATTGGTGCACGAGCTCAACAAGATCGGGGTTGAACATTTTACATTGCCGCTCAAAAGTAAAAACCCGCTTAAGATGTATTTAAATTCGCTGAAACTTGAAAAGGTTATTAAAGAGAACGGCATAAATATTGTGCATGCCCGTTCAAGAGCACCGGCATGGAGCGCTTATTGGGCAGCGAAAAGAGCCGGTGTAAAATATATGACCACGTTCCACGGCACTTACGGACTGGGACCGAAAGGCATCAAGAAAGTATATAACAAAGTTATGACCTTCGGCAGGCTGATTATTGCAATTTCAAATCATATAAAAAAGCATATGATTGAAAATTATCAAGTTGATCCGGCAAAAATCAGGCTGATTCCGAGATGTGTTGATGTTGAAAAATTTTCGCCCCGTGCCGTTACGCAGGAGAGAATTATTCGCACAATCTCCGACAACAATTTGCCGGAAGATTTGCCGATCATTGCTTTGGTCGGACGTATCACGCGTTGGAAAGGACAGCATTTGCTGGTAGAGGCCATGTCTTTGATTAAGCACAAAGAGGCTTATGCCATTATTGTAGGTTCTGACCAGGGACGGGTTAAATATACGGAAGAACTGAAGAAAATGGCGAAAAAGCTCGGCGTTGACAGCCGTATTCAGTTTATTGGAGAAAGTTTTGATATTCCGGCGTTATTAATGGTGTCGGATATTGTATTGTCGACCGCAATCGAACCGGAAGCGTTCGGTCGCGCGGCAATTGAAGGACAAGCTATGGGCAAAATTGTGTTGGCATCAAACATCGGAGGATCTTTGGAGAATTTGATTGATGGTGTCAGCGGAAAGTTGTTCCAGAGCAATGATGCAAAATCTTTGGCGGAAGCTATTGATTGGGCATTGGATTTGCCTTTAGCCGAAAGAAAAGCTATTTCGGCCGCGGCAATCAAGAACGTACACGATAATTTTACCAAACAGATTATGTGCGATAAAACTATTAATGTGTACAAAGAACTGTTAGAAATTGATTAAAATAAAGGAATAGAAATATGGTTGCTATAAAATTACCGGATGGTAGTGTTATGGATTTTGAAGGCAATGTTTCGGGTCTTGAAGTTGCTGAAAAAATTAGTGCCGGTTTAGCAAAAAATGCTTTAGCGGTTAGGGTTAATGATAAATTACAAGATTTAAGTACAACAATCACCACCGATGCAACCGTAACTATCATCACCACAAAAGACAAAGAAGGTTTGGACATTTTGCGCCACTCATGTTCGCACGTTATGGCTGAAGCTGTTAAAGAGTTGTGGTCTGATGTTCAGGTAACAATCGGACCGGCTATAGAAAACGGTTTTTATTATGATTTTTCACGCAAAGAGCCGTTTACAACCGAAGAATTTGAAAAAATTGAAGCTAAAATGCATGAGATTGTTAAACGTGATGAAAAAATCACTCGTAAAGTTTTGCCCAGAAATGAAGCGATTGAATATTTCAAGTCAATCGGTGAACATTATAAAGTCGAGTTGATTGAAGATTTGCCTGAAAATGAGGTGATTTCTCTCTATTCACAAGGTAACTTTACTGATTTGTGCCGCGGTCCGCACGTACCTTCAACCGGCAAAATCGGTGATGCATTTAAGTTGATGAAAGTTGCCGGTGCATATTGGCGAGGCGACTCGTCAAAAGAAATGTTGCAGCGTATTTATGCAACCGCCTGGACCAACAAAAAAGACTTAGATGCTTATTTGACAATGCTTGAAGAAGCTGCGAAGCGTGATCACCGCAAGTTGGGCAAGGAGATGGATTTGTTCCATTTTGAGCCGGAATATGCTCCGGGTGCTGTATTTTGGCATGACAAAGGATATCGCATTTATCGCAAACTGATTGAATATATGCGTAACCGTCAGGAACATAACGGATATATTGAAATTGAAACTCCGCGCATTATGGACAGAGTTTTGTGGGAGACCTCTGGACACTGGGATAAATATGGTGCCCACAACTACTCCGGCAAAACCGAGGACGGAAAAATGTTCTGCGTTAAACCGATGAACTGCCCGGGAAGCCTGTTGGTATATAAGCAAGGGATTAAATCTTATCGTGATTTGCCATTGCGTATGGCAGAATTTGGTAAGGTAAACCGCTATGAGGCCTCCGGCTCACTGATGGGGTTGATGAGAGTTCGTGAATTTACACAAGATGATGCACATATTTTCTGCACTCCGGAGCAGATGGAAGAAGAGTGCATTACAACATTGAAGCTGATTTTTGATATTTACAAAGATTTCGGTTTTGAAGATGTAAAAATTTATCTTTCAACCCGTCCGGACAGCATTTATCGGATCGGTTCCGATGAGATATGGGATTTTTGTGAAAATGCCTTGGCAAACGCTTTGACCACGCATGGTTATAAATATGAAATCAATCCCGGCGAAGGTGCTTTTTATGGTCCGAAGTTGGAATTTATTTTGCGCGATGCCATCGGTCGTGAGTGGCAATGCGGAACAATTCAGGTTGATATGAACTTACCACAACGTTTTGACATTTCGTATATCGGTGAGGACGGCGAGAAGCATCAGCCGGTAATGTTGCACCGTGCATTGTTTGGTTCAATTGAAAGATTCTTAGGTATTTTGATTGAACATCACGCCGGAAAGTTGCCTTTATGGCTGTCGCCGGAACAGGTCATTGTTGCCCCGATTGTGAGCGAATTTGACGGATATGCAACCGAGGTTGCGAATAAATTAAGAGCAGCCGGACTGTCAGCAAAGACCGATTTGCGTAATGAAAAAATTAACTACAAAGTACGCGAACACTCTTTGGCAAAAATTCCGGTTATTGCCGTTGTCGGCGCCAAAGAGAAAGAAAACGGAACAGTTACGGTTCGTCGTATCGGCTCTGAAAAACAGTCAGTTATGTCGGTTGATGATTTTGTTAAAGCTTTGGTTGAAGAGGCCAAAATGCCGCATATCAACGAATAACATCGTCTGCTTAAACAAAAAACGCTGGATCAATAATCCGGCGTTTTTTTTATGAGTTAACACATAAGTTTTACTGATTTTTTTCTTCAGGCTGAGTTTTTTCGGGTGTCTGTTTGGTGACATATTTTGATAATTCTGTACCAAATGTACTGTGGATATATTTGGTCATCTCGGTCGGTTTGGGAGTAAAACCTTCGGCTCGAGCTTGAGCATTCAGCAAAACCTCTATTTTCAGGCGTTTTTCCAAAGTATCACGTTTTTTTGCAGCATTCTCGGCATCATAAACCGAGGCAATGTTATACCAAGCATAGGCATCAACCTCGTTCTTGGGATAATTTACACCGGCAGCCAATATGTCGCCCAGCCAAATCATTGACGGAACATGTCCTTGTTGAGCCGCACGAATAAAGTTGTTAACGGCATTACCATAGTTGCGCGGTGTGCCTTCGGCATTCATATAGCGGAGGGCTAATTCATACTGTGCTTCATCAAAGCTTGATGCTGCTTTTTTGAGATAAATAAACGCTTTGTCATCGTTTTTGGCTACGCCGAAACCATTATAATATATCATGCCCAACATGTATTGAGCCGTTGTATTGCCGGCTTCTGCCGCTTGGGAGAAAAGACGAACGACTTCACTACGAGTGGTGGCATCCGTACCGCCACGAGCCGTTAGGTAAATAAATGCCAAATTAACTGCCGCTTCGCTGTTACCGAGCTTGGCAGCACGTTTAAATAAATTGGCGGCTTTTTCAATATCACGGTTAGTACCGACACCGCTGAAATACAGACTGCCTAAGTTATTGAGAGCGACAACATCATCTTTTGCTGCGGCAAGTTCATAATATTTAAAAGCCTTGCCATCATCAACTTCAACCCCGTTTTCTCCATACAAATACATATAGCCGAGGGTTAAGGCGGCTTCAACATCGCCATCTTCTTCAGCCAAGCGGGTCATACGCTCGAGGTAGTTTTCCTGGGGTTCGTTTTCTTTGCGTACAAATTCTTGAGCTTTTTCTTTTTTACGCAAAAATGAAAAGTTAAGGAATGAGAATATGCCGGCATCATCAACTTTTTCTTTTTTTTCTTCAGCAGGGGCTGCAGAATCGACGTTTTGAACCGACGGCTCATCTTTTTTGGGCTCAATAGCTTGGTCTTTGGATGTTTCCTCCCCGAAGAGATCCATCAAAGATGGTTCGTTATCAGCCGAAAAACACGGAAATGAAATTAAGCAAAAAGCTAATAAAACCAAAATATATCTGAACATGGCATATCCTAAAAAAATATTGTTTGTATCTTGATAATATACGCTTTTTACTGATATTCAAAACTTTTTTAAATTATCTTTATTTTTGGTGAATAAGCGTTATAATGCCTGAAAATTAATTAATCGAGGGCAAAATGCCGGCTTTTGAACCGCCTGTTTATACCTTAAAAGACATAAAACTCCGCTTTGGAACTAACCAACTGTTCCGAAGTGTGGAGCTGTATATTAACCGCGGTGATAAAATTTCGCTGGTCGGACGTAACGGCTCGGGAAAATCTACATTGCTCAAAATTATTGCCGGATTGCAAGAGCCCGATGACGGGGAAATTTTTATTCAGCCGAACACAACTGTCGGATATATGCCGCAAGATGCCGATTTAAGCGAATATAAAACCCTGCGTGAAGTAGTGCTGTCCGGCTTGCCGAAAGATAAACCGAATTTGGAATATAAGGCGCAGATGCTGATTGAGCAACTACAAATTGCCGCTGAGCAAAACCCCGAAAATTCGTCAGGAGGAGAGCGCCGAAAAGCCACACTGGCAAAGGCATTGGTTGCCGAACCTGATATTTTGCTCCTTGATGAGCCGACTAACCATCTTGATATGCCGACGATTGAATTTTTGGAAAAAATGATTGCCGGATATGCCGGAGCTGTGGTGGTTATCAGTCATGATCGGCGGTTTTTGTGCAATGTATCACGCACGACTTTTTGGCTCGACAGAGGGACAATGCGCCGTAATAATAAGGGTTTTGAGCATTTTGAAGAGTGGCAAGATCAGATTATTGAACAGGAAATTATCGCACAAAAAAATTTGAACAAAAAATTAGCGGAAGAAACCGAATGGTTGCATAAAGGAGTTACTGCCAGGAGAAGGCGTAATCAAGGACGGTTACGCAGATTGATACAGTTGCGACAAGAACGCAGGGAACAGCTGAAACAAATCGGCTCGGTCAATATGGAAGTGGAAAACACCGTCTGGAAATCAAAAATCGTGATTGAAGCCAAACATATCAGCAAATCTTTCGGCGAGAGAACGATTGTAAAAGATTTTTCAACTAAAATTATCAGGGGCAACAGAATCGGTATTGTCGGACCGAACGGTGCCGGAAAAACCACACTGATTAAATTACTGACAAAAAAATTGGAACCCGATGAAGGATTTGTTCGAATCGGAAAAAATTTGCAGGAAGCCTATTTTGATCAAAATCGCTTTATCTTAAATCCACAAAAGACCCTGTGGCAAACACTTTGCAACGAGGGCGACCATATTTGGGTGCGCGGATCTTATCGCCATGTGGTAGCTTATCTTAAAGATTTTTTGTTTACGCCGGAGCAGGCAAAATCTCCTGTAGCAACGCTTTCCGGCGGGGAAAAAAATCGCTTGATGTTGGCAAAAGTGTTAGCACAACCGTCAAATTTTTTGCTCCTTGATGAGCCTACTAATGATTTGGATATGGATACGCTTGATTTGTTGCAGGATATGCTCGGCGATTATGACGGAACTATGATTATTGTCAGCCACGACCGAGATTTTCTGGACAAGTTGGTAACTTCCATAATTTATATGAAGGGCGACGGAAAAGTAGACGAGCACATCGGAAGCTACAGCGAAGTGTTGGCAAAACTGACACCAAAGCAAGAAACAACCAATGAAAGAAACAAAAAGACAGCCCCAAAAGTTGAAAAACCTAAAGTAATAAAAACCCAAAAACTAACTTACAATCAGCAGCGTTTGTTACAGATTTTGCCGGGACAAATTGAAGAGATTGAAAAGAAAATTACAGCAATTTCCGAGCAGTTGGCTGATGCAGATTTGTACCAAAATGACAGGGAAAAGTTTTTTGCTCTCGGAAACGAACTGAAAGAGCTTGAAAACCAAAAATCGGAAGCCGAAAATCAGTGGTTGGAAATTTCACTGTTGGCCGAAGAAATATCTTAAATTACCAGCGCAAATTGGAGATTACATAGTCAGGAGAAGCACCGATGGACGTTGACAGTTCGCGCGTTTTGGTAACATCAGGAATATAGCCCTCACCCAAAAAATTAACATGAATGCCTTTGCTGATCAACATGCTCGAAATTCCGGCATTGTTGGCACCTTTGATATCGGTAGAAACACTGTCGCCAATCAGCAAAATTCGCTCATGCGGGGTGTTCTGATACTCTTCAACAGCATAGGCGACTATCTGTTTATCGGGTTTGCCGAGGGTAATTATGCGACCACCCAAAATTGCGTATTGCTCGGCAATGGCCGCGGAAGCAGATCCGATTTCACCATCGACAAATGATGATGTGTCATTACCAATGCACAACATCGGAATATTAAGGCTGGCAGAGTGGCTCAATATTTCCATATAATCTTCGGCAATATGAGAGGGAGCACTGCCAACGTAAAGAAAATCAGCGCGGGAAGCATTTTCCGTGTTCTGATAGTTCAGTCCTTCAAAAACAGCAGTATCACCGTTACCGAGGTTGTAATATACTTGTCCGAGTGCCGCATAACGTTGAGATTTTGCCTGCAGTTGGCTATGCAAGACCTCCCCCATGGTTATGATATTATTAAACAAGCGCGGAGAAACACCGGCGGCATACATTTTTTCAATAAGTTCGGTCAAGCGCATAGCAGTATTGCTCAACAAAACCACCTGTTTACCGTTTTTACGTAGGCGGATAAGGGCTTCAACCGCTTCGGGCAGAAAGTTTTGCCCATTATAAATAACGCCGTTTAAACCGCAGACGTAAACATCATGGGAATCCATAATTTTGGAAATGTTAACAACGGGCTTTATCATTTTCATAGCGCTAAACCATCAATTTCGTTAATTTAATCAAGATAATAGACTATCTATATTAAAATTTTTTTAATTTGCAAGACCTGATAGGAAAAGAATCACCTCATTGGCAATTGTCAGTCCAAAAATGGCGGTAATTGTCGGAAGCGACCCCATTGTATGGCGTTGGCGGGTGTTGCCCGTCGGTTGCGAATCGGACTCAATAAACAGGGCACTCTCAGGCAAATCAACCTGCTCATCAGAGGCAACACACAAAACCTTTGAAATGTCCACCCCACGGCGTTTAAGGCGTTTGCGAATAAAACGGGCAAGATGACAATTGCGGGTTTTGTTTAAGTATTGTAACTTTATGCAGGACGGATCCGTTTTTAGCGCGGCGCCCATTGAGGAGATGAAAGGGATATTACGCTTAACAAGTTCTTCAATCAACCCGCATTTGGGGTTTAGAGAATCAATGGCATCAACCACAAAATCAATCGGTTCAGACAACAAATCCGGCAGTGTTTTATCATTGACAAATATTTCTTTAGTAATGACCTCACAAGCGGGATTGATGTCTTTGACTCGTTTGGCAGCAAGTTGAGCTTTGGACATACCGACTGTAGAATCGAGCGCTAAAATCTGGCGGTTGATATTAGTAATGTCTACCTTGTCAAAATCAACTAAAATGAGCTTGCCAATGCCTGAACGAGCCAATGCCTCAAGGGCATAACCACCGACGGCTCCAAGTCCGATAACCATAACCGCTGACTTTTGCAGGCGGGCAAAATGTTGTTTGCCGAGAAGTGCTTGGGTACGCATAAAACGACTGTCAGTCATTGATAAACTCCAAAGAATTGTTATAAATTTGTTGAGATAAATCTTCAACTTTAAGATTAAGCGTTTGAGCAAAACGGTGCAACATTTCGATAATAAAGAACGGTGATGAAAATTCACCTTTGTTAAAGGCTTGGTAAGGACCGTCGCTTTCAAGCAATATGCGGCTGAGTGGCACGGTTTTGATTATGTTTTCCATATCCTGATTTTTCAAAATTGAAGCGCTGAAAGAAATATAGCCGCCATGCAACAAAATATTGCGCAGGTGCTCTGCCCTGCCGTTAAAAGAGTGAATCATAAATTTTAACGGCATTTGATGCCAAAATTGATTAAGCTCTGTAACAGCTTTGACAGAGTGAATAACTATCGGACGATTGTATTCTTGAGCCAGTTGAAGATGTATGGAAAAAAACTTTTGTTGCAATTCAAAATCGGGTTTAAGACCGTCAAGACCGGTTTCTCCAATCAGGGCCGACGGAAAAATGTTGAGATATCGTCTTAATTGCTCTGACCAATCCGCAGAAATATCCGCAACCTGCCATGGGTGAACGCCGAATGCCGGAATTATCATATCAGGATATTGAGAAGCAAAATCGGCAACTTTTTGCCAATCATCGGGTGATGTGGCAGCGCAAACCATTTTTTTTAATCCGGATTTTTGCGCTTTTTTAACTATATCAGTGGCAAAATTCTCTTCATAATCTTGCAGATGAATATGTAAGTCAATAAATTCCATATGAATTGCTCTTTTTGAACTTTAATATAAAAGGATAATAGGTAGTTATGAGTGTTTTGACAAGACCAATTTTGGAGATAAATCTTAACAATATAGTTAAAAACTATAAGCTCCTGCAAAAAATTGCACCAAAGTCAATTGCCGCTGCGGTAGTAAAAGATGATGCTTACGGTTTGGGAGCGCAAAAAGTTGCAGAAAAGCTGTATAAAGACGCCGGATGTCGTTGTTTTTTTGTGGCTCACGGAATTGAGGGGGAACGAATTCGCCCGGTAGTCGGAGAATCGCAGATTTTTGTTTTGCAGGGTATCGGAGAGGACAGTCTGGAGTCTTTCAAAAAGGCTAATCTTACGCCGGTTATTGCCTCACCGGAACAGTTTGATTTTTGGAAAAAACATAAAATAGAGGGGATAAAACCGGCCATTCAAATCGAAACCGGCTTGAACCGCCTTGGTTTCAGGGAAAAAGACCTTGCAAAATTGAGCACAAAAGACAAACAGGAATTTGATGTTGTATTGTCGCATTTGGCCTGTGGCGATGAAAAAGACCATTTTATGAACGAACATCAGTTGTTGCGTTTTGAAGAGCTAAAGGGCAAATATTTTCCCGGACATCGAGCTTCTTTGTCGGCTTCGGACGGCACTTTTTTGGGAGAAAGATTCCAAAAAGACATTGTGCGCCTGGGAGCGGCAATGTACGGAATTAATACCGCACCGTATCGTGAAAACCAAATGTTGCCATGCGTAACACTAAGAGCACCAGTTTTGGAAATTGCTGATTTGGACAAAGGTGATTTTGTCGGTTATTCGGTAACGTATCGGGCTGCAAACAACCGCAAAATTGCGATTGTATCAGTCGGTTACGGCGACGGTGTTCCCCGCTCGTTGTCCAATGTCGGAAAATTGTTTTTTGAAGACAAAAAGACTGTGCATGAAGCAAGAATTATCGGAAGAATTTCGATGGACAACATTATTTGCGACATTACCGATATAAAGAGTGTAAAAGTCGGGGATTTGGCTGTAGTCATCGGAGAATTTTATACATTGGACGACATCGGGCGTGATGCCGGAACCATCAGTTATGAGGTTTTGTCGCGGGTGGGAAAAAACACAAGGTTTATTCGGAATTATATCGGTTAAACAAAAAAAAACCCGATCTTGCGATCGGGATTTTTTCTTGGATGCGAGAGATTAACGGCCCTCATCTTTATTTTTGTAGTAAGTATATCGCTCTTGAGTTAATTGATACGTATCAGTACCGGTAATTTGTTTTTCTATGGCATCATATTCCTCTTGAGTCATAGCACCTGATTTCAGAGCATCCTTTGCCAAATCCAAGGCATTTTTTCTCTGAGCTTTCGTGCCTTGTTGAATATCACTTTTACCACGTACCTGATCCATGTGGTCTCCAGCTTGGTGAGCAGGACCTGCCCGGTATCCGGGTTTTTGATCGTTCATTTGAGAACCGACAGATGAAACAACAGGAGCCTTGACTTCAATTTTCGGAGCTTTAAGTGTATCCGGAGGAGTAATTACAGGTACCTCCAGTTTTACCGGCTGAATTGTCGGAATGCTGATGGTATCTACCGGGGTTTCTTCAACTACAGGAGTTTCCTTAACTACAGGAGTTTCCTCAACTACAGGAGCCGGAGCTTTAGGAGCTTGTCCCATACGGAACTCAACTTCTGATTCTCTTCCGCAATCGGCGTCAATACCGGTCATAACATTGTGGTTCTTTCCGATAATCCAACCTTGTCCATCGTGTTCGTTGAAGCTTGAAGTACCCGGAACAACTTGGTCAAGAGTTACAACATTCAATCTTCCGTCTTCGCCAACGGCACTCAACATAGTTTCGGCTTTGGCAAGGGTTTCTGCATCCATTTCGGTGCCGCATTTAAGGTTTGCCATCAACGGTCCTACAACTTCGCCAAAAGCACCGCTGTAGTTGTATGCCCATTTTGTACCATGAGTATCACATTCCTTACCGTTCAGCTTGTTAGCCCAAGCAGCCAGACGAAGGGTTTTGTACATTGTTGACTCTGCAGACATTCCCAATTCTTTTCCGAGGTTATGAGCGTTTAACCACATAGTTCTCCACAAGTTACCTTCAGCATCGTGTTTGTGAGTAATGTCATACATATTGTCAAACTGTCTCTTGCTGATGGTCAAACTATCGTTCCACTCTTCAGGAGCAAGAGCAGCAGGATCAACTGTAAGCTCAAGTGTAGTTGTATCAGCTTTTTCATGAGCTGTAGTGTCAACCGGAGTTGTACGCAATTCAGTCTTGTCTTTAACATTGTCTTTTACCGGAGCAGCTTTTTCAGAATTGCAACCTCTTGTGCCAAGAACAATCGCACCGACAACGGCTGCGCCAAGAACAACTCTGCGAACAATCTTATTGTTCTTTACTTTATCCCACATGCGGGCGAAGAAACCTTTTTTCTTAGGCTGTTCTTCATCCTGAACTTTGTATTCAGCACCGGAGTCATCATCCTCGTCAGCGGCAAAGTCGTCTTCGTCATAATCTGTACCTGTAAACAAACGATCACCGCCATTTTGAGTATCTTTGTTTTCTTCCTCAACAACAGGATCATGTATTTCTACAACGACAGGAGCTTCTTCTGCAGGTTTGTTGTCTTCAACAACAGGCTCTTCAACAACTTTTTCTTCCGCAGGTTTGTTTTCGTCTTCAGCAACCGGGTTGAACAAAGGAGCGACAACAACATCTGCTTGTTCATTTTGTTCAGCAGGTTTGTCTTCAACAACTCCTTCAGCCGGTTTTTCTTCAGCAGCAGGTTCCTCTTGAGTTGCATTTTTCAATGCTTCAACTTCTTCTTCGGCTGCTTTTTGTGCAGTTTGAGCTTCTTTAACCTTTTGTTCTGCAGCTTCAACTTCTTGTTCAGCGGCTTTGGCTCTGGCTTCAGCCTCTTCGGCTCTCTTTTCAGCTTCGGCTACGGCTTGAGCAGATTCTTCTTTTTCAGCTTTAACTTTGACTTGGTCAGCTTCTGCCTGAGCAGCTTTGGCCTCGGCAACTTTGGTTTCTGCTTCGGCTTGAGCTTGTTTGAGAGCTTGTTCGGCAGCAGCAGCTTTTTCTTCAGCAGCAGCAACAGCGGCTAAGGCAGCAGCTTCTTTGGCATTTGCTTCAGCAACTTTAGATTCGGCCTCAGATTTAATTTCTGCAGTTCTGCTCTCAACTTCAGCACGAACTTTTTCTTCGACATCATCTACAACAGGTGTGTCAACAGTTTCAGGTTCTTTTTCTTCAGCAACGGTAGCAACTTCATCTACAGGTTGCTTGTCATCGACAACTTGAACTTCAGCTTCAGGCTCTTTTTCTTCGGCAGCAGGAACAACAACGGTTTCAACCTCAACAGCAGGTTGTACAGGTTCAGCAACCGGGGCTGTTTCTTCGGTTTGAGCCGGCTGAATGTCAGCAACAGTATGGACAGGAGCTTGTTCTTCCTTGACTTCTTGTTTTTTCTCAACAGATTGTAAGGTCTGTTCCGGACGAGGCAAATTGTCCATATATAAGTCAAGGTCTTCAAGAGACATATTGCTGATTTCAACGTTTTCTTTAGCGCAGGCCTCAATCAATGCACGACGAAACTCATCGCTCATTTCTTCGCCGAGCTTGATCTTTTTATTATTCTTTTTGGCTAAAGCTACCAAAATGTCAAAATCTTGGGCTTTCGGTTCTTCCTCTGTGGCAACAGAAACATTGTTTGCAGAAGCAAAATTCAGGGTTGTGCCGTTTTTGAGGTCAGCAAGCAAACCACCGTCTTGAACTGCTTCAATAACCGGAGTTTCAACCTTTTTGGTTTTGGCGGCCAATTGCATAATGTCTTTGCGATATTGAACTTTCCAAGCTTCAACATTTTTCTTTTGGCGTACAACCAGTTGTTCTTCAGCAACTGCCGGAGCAGATACCGGAGATTTTTCATTACCGCGTGAAATTTCAGCAACACGCTCTTCTTTGGGCTGTTGAGTAACGGTAATAACATCCTCACGCTGTCCGTTATAGCCGGATTGCTTTACTTCTATAGCTTTGCTGTCTCCGCCTTTGGCTAATTGGGCGAGTCTAGTCTTGCAGAGCTTCTCGAACTCTTTAGCAAATTCGGGGTGATTCTTTAATGCATCGTACAATGTAGTAAATTCTTTGGGATCAATGTTCCCAGAATTAACAATCACTGCAGCTTCTCTTGCGTCCATTGTTTTGTCTCCTATCTAAAACTTGATTTGCAAGCACTATATCACAAAATTTAGACACGTGCAAGTATTTTTTGTCAAATTTTTGCAAATTTCTTAAATTTTTATTAAATAATTTGATAACTTATTGTTATTCATAAGCATTTTGTTTTTGAGGCATCGGAGCTTTGGTATTATCTTTGCCTTTTTCTTCTGTCTTATTAAGACTTGGCAAAGCTTTTGCCATAGCTTGGTCAATCCGGGCTTTTTCTTCATCCGTGCGCTCCGCATAAGGCTTGCCTTCGACTACTTTATATTTACCCTCAGCCTGGTCAGGAATACGATCAATTCTTTCTGCTCCGTAGCGTTGCAAAGCAGTAGCACAGTTTTCGGCCGTTTCTTTATCATTTTTATGCATTGCAATGGCGTACTTTTTCATCAAAACTTCGGCTTTAACTTTATCCTCATTGGTCTCACTGACTGCATAAAAACCTGATGCCAATTGCTGTTCCTGTTTTGATACCTCTGTTTCAAAGTTTTTATTAGTACGTACCTTTAGGGCATACATGGTCAGGTTTGCATCAGCAAACCTGGGAGTAATTTTATATTTGTGTTCCGGTTTTGGCTCTTTTTCTGCCTCTTTTTCTGCTTCGTTTTCTACCGGTTTTTCAGGTTCCGGCAGAGCTAATTTCTCTTCTTCTTTGTTTTCAAGCTGTGCAGGACGACCTTGAATGTTTATGCCCATATCGTCGCATACCGCGAACATTTTTTGTTTGAACTCATCGCTCCATTTTTCGTTATATGCGATTTCCTGACCGGTTTCTTTTGCCAGATTAACAAGTGCTTCAATGCCGGCAAGATTTGCTTTGGCTTTATCACGGGCAGTAAAATGAATTTCGGCCTCACCCATTTTGCCTTTAAGACCTTCAATGTCGTTGCCGTTTTCGTCTTGTAATTCTCTTTTCCATTCCTGATCATGATCTTTAGCATAATTGGTCATAATTCGGTTATAATGAGCAACCCAGTCCTCGTTGACACCGATTTCATCGTCGTTACTCTCCGGCGGAACGAGGTCTACTTCTTCTTGTTTTTCAGCAGGCTCTTCGGACTTTTCTTCCTGCTCTTTTGCTTCTTCGACTTTTTCTTCAGCCGGTTTTTCGGAGTCTTCCTGTTCTGCCGTCGGTTTTGGGGCTGGCTCGTCTGATTGTTTTTCGGACGGTTGTTTGAGTTCTTGATATTTTTTCTTAAAAGCTTCAAACTCGGATTGAGTCAGTTCTTTGTCCGCACTAAAGCCAAGTTGTTCAACGATATTTGCATCAAGATCCATTCCGTATTCGCTAAGTTTTTTCTTTGTTTCAGCGGTTGGTGTTGTTTCAGTCTCATGGGCAAATGCCTCAGGATACATTGCTATAGTTGATTCTTTCGGATTATTAACCGCATCTCGCATATGAATACCCTTGTCGTTCCAAAAAGCAATGTTTTCAACCTCCTCCGGATTACCTAAGACTGCGGTAATTCTCTCGGGATGTTTTTCAATGGTCTCTTGGCAAAGAAATAATACATCATTAACATCTGTTGCACTAAATAACGGCTTTCCTTCTTTGTCTTTAGCCTCTGTCAAAGTTTTTACCATTTCAGGGTGCTTATCTGTCATATCCGATACAACTGATTCACGGGGAAACGCTTCAGGATGCATTGCTACAGTTGATTCCAACGGCTCTTTGACTGCACTACGTATGCCAGCGCCCTTGTTATTCGAAAATAACACTAATTTAACTTCTTCCGGATTATCCAAAACTGCAGTAATTTTATCAGGATTACTCTCTATGATATCTTTGCAACCGAATAATATGTCATTGACATCTGCTGCACTAAATAACGTTTTCCCGTCTTTGTCTTTAGCCTCTGTTAAAGTTTTTACCATTTCCGGGTGCTTGTCTATCATATCAAGTACAACCGACTTGTCATATTTGGCACCGTCAAGAGCCCTAATCAAGTCTTCTTTTGAAACTGCTTCCGTCATCTTTTCCTCCCCAAAAAGAATTGTGCATCCATATTTAAAGGTATGGTATCACAAATTAGATTTTTTGTCTAGTTTTTTTGTTTAATATCAGAAAAGATTTAAAAAAACGTTACTTCCTAATGTCAAATACAGGAAATTGTCCGCGTAAACGGGCTATCAGTTCGGAATTTAAGAAAAATTTTTCGCAATCGGAGTCGGTTGTCGTTGTATCAGTCTCTATCGGGCGATATTTTTGCAGAAAATATTTTTTAACTCCTAAAGATGATAAGCTATTACCGATTTCCTTAATATCATCAATCGATAAAATTCGGGGATCACAGGTCGTACGGCATTCAAAGTCAACACCGCTTTGCAACAATATTGCAAGTGATTGTTTGATTTTGGGAAGCTGGGAAATGGCAGGTATTCCGATAGCTTTGGTATAGGGCTCAATGCTAAGCGGAGCTTTAATGTCAAAGCCGACCCAATCCAGTAAAGGAAGAATTTTTTGTAAATGTTCGGGACGATAGCCGCCGGTGTGCAAACCAACGGCAAAGCCCAAAGATTTTACTGCATCAATGGCGTTTTTTAGTCCGTCTTGAACCAACGGCTCACCACCGCTGAAAACTACGCCATCAAGAACTTTGCGGCGTGTTTTGAGAAAATCAACAAATTTTTCCCAAATAAAGCCGCTGTCCACAGTTGTATCTTGCAAAACCGCATTGTGGCAAAAAGGGCAACGCCACGGGCAACCTTGCATAAAAACAACTGCACTTATTTTTTCAGGAAAATCGACGGTGCTGAAAGTTTCAACACCGCCGACTTTTATAGGATTGTCTGTCATAAATTATTCGGCAGCAATGTCAATGTGTTCGCAACCGCAACCCAATGCAGCTCTTGCCTTACCTTCTGCAAAATATTTGCGTGTATAGAACTCAGATTTTTTGCCTTTGTTGAATTCTGAAACCGGACGCAAGTAACCCATTACACGTGTCCAAACTTCGCAAGGCTGTCTCTCTTCATCATTCAATTTTACATCTTCAATTTTTACAACTGTCATTTTTTTTCTCCAAGTTAATTTTATCATAATTCAGTGGGTTAAGCAACTTCTACAGAAGTGGCGGCTTTTCTTTTTTCTGCCACTTTCTCCTCATCGCAGATCGGGCAGTATTTGTGTTCTCCGGAAATATAACCGTGCTTTGGGCAAACAGAGAAAGTCGGAGTTATGGTAATGTACGGTAAACGGTAGTTGGTCAGCACGCGTTTTACAATGTCGCGGCAAACCTTGGCCGAAGATATGCGCTGTCCCATGTAAAGGTGGAGAACAGTACCTCCGGTATATTTTGATTGCAGGTCGGCTTGCAGTTCCAATGCCTCAAACGGATCATCGGTGAAGCTTACCGGCAATTGAGAAGAGTTTGTATAATAAGGATTCTCAGGAGTACCAGCCTGGATAATGCCGGCAAAACGTTTCTTGTCCTCACGGGCAAAACGATAGGTGGCACTCTCGGCAGGTGTTGCCTCAAGGTTATACATATGACCGGTTTCTTCCTGAATGGTAACCATTTTGGCACGAATGTAGTCCAAGAATTTCTTGGCAAATGCAATACCCCATTCATCGGTAATGTCATGCTTGCCGTCGGTATAGTTAGCAATCATCTCGTTGATGCCGTTGACGCCGATGGTAGAGAAGTGATTACGCAAAGTTCCGAGATAACGTTTGGTGAATGGGAACAGACCATTGTCAATCAGGCGCTGAATGAGTTTGCGCTTGATTTCGAGTGAGGTACGGGCGATGTTCATCAACTCATCAACACGGGCGAACAAACCGGCTTCGTTGTTTTTATAGACATAGCCCAAGCGAGCACAGTTGAAGGTTACAACACCGATGGAACCTGTCTGTTCGGCAGAACCGAACAAACCGTTTCCTTTGGCCAACAACTCACGCAAGTCAAGTTGCAAGCGGCAACACATAGAACGAATTTGTCCCGGCTTTAATACGGAATTGATGAAGTTTTGGAAATAAGGCAAGCCATATTTGGCAGTCATTTCAAACAACAATTCAGTATTTTCATCTTCCCACGGAAAGTCTGGAGTAATGTTATAGGTAGGAATCGGGAAGGTGAACGGACGACCTTTGATATCACCCTTCATCATAATGGTCATATAAGCCTTGTTAATCATATCCATTTCAGGCTTTAAGTCGCCGTAAGTAAACGGCTGCTCAACACCGGCGATTAACGGATGTTTGTCGCGCAAGTCATCAGGGCATACCCAGTCAAAGGTGAAGTTGGTAAACGGTGTTTGAGATCCCCAACGGGAAGGAACGTTTAAGTTATAAATGAGTTCCTGGAAGCACTGTTCAACTTGTTCATAAGACATGTGATCAGCACGAATGTACGGAGCAAGATAGGTATCAACTGATGAAAAAGCCTGAGCGCCGGCCCACTCATTTTGAAGAGTTCCCATAAAGTTAACCATTTGTCCAACTGCGGCTGACAAGTGTTTGGCAGGACCGGCTTCAGCCTTACCGGGAACACCGTTAAAGCCCTCATGAAGCAAGTTTTTCAAAGACCAACCGGCACAATAAGCTGCCAACATATCCAAATCGTGAATATGAATATCGCCATTGCGGTGAGCCTCACCGACATTAGCAGGATAAACATGGCTCAGCCAGTAGTTAGCGGTAACTTTACCGGAAACATTCAAAATTAAGCCACCGTTAGAGTAGCCCTGATTGGCATTGGCATTAACACGCCAGTCAAGTCTTTCAAGATATTCGTTGATTGAGCTCTCGACATCAACAACAACCTTTTTATCGTTACGAACGCGAGAACGTTGGTCACGGTACAAAATGTAAGCTTTGGCTGTAGCAAAATAGTTTGCGGAAATCAAAACTTGTTCAACAACATCTTGAATGTTTTCGATTGAAGGAAGAGAATCGGTGAACTTGTGTTCTAAAACTTTAAGAACCTGACCGGTAAGCAAATAACATTCCTGCTCACTAAACTCTCCTGTGGATTCGCCAGCCTTGCGGATAGCACTAAAAATCTTATCGCTATCAAAGGGAACCAATGTACCGTCTCTTTTGGTAACGTTGGCAATTTTTACATTGTCGGTAACCTTAGATGCTTCGTATTCGTGGTTAGACATTTTATTCTTTTTTCCTTTTTCCAAAATTTGTTTGTTTGACTTCCGATATACTACATCTAGTATTAATAAAAAGTAAACAAACTATATATAGTATTCACAAGAAAATTTTTATTATGTAAATTCAATGACTGAATCGGATTTCAAAATCTGAAATTATATTGATATAAAGATTCTTCTTTTCCAAGTTGGAAAATTTCAATTTTGGGTATTGACAAAGCTATGTATCTATAAAAGCTCAATTTTAAAAAAACAGCTCGTGGATAATTTTGTGAATAAATAAAAATTTTGTGCAAAAACAACGTGTTAATCTTTATTAAAAAATAATTAAAATCCACAGGCTCGAAAATATCGTTTATAGATTCAGAAACGCATATTTGTTTTAAAAATATTGTAATAAGTAAAAAAATTTATTACATTGCCAGGGTGATTATATTTAAATAGGTGTAATATGAAAAAACTTTTATTGGCTGTTGCCGCTGTAATGTTTTCGGTTGCCGGACAGGCAAATGCTCAAACCAAAAGCGATCTTCAAAAAATAGAGAATTATCTCAACTCGGTAAAAACTTTGCAGGCGCGTTTTGTGCAAAACGCCAGCAACGGAAATGTGGCAGAGGGGGATATTTTTATTGAAAAGCCTAATAAAATTCATATGGAATATGCAGCACCAACCAATGTTTTGATTGTCGGAAATGGCGACTATATTATATATCACGACAAGGACTTGGATCAAATAAGCAATATTGACTACAGCGATATACCGGCAAGTTTGATTTTGGGCAATAATATTAAAATAGATAACAAAAATATTAAAGTTACCTCTTTTTATAAAGATGCCGGAACCACAATTATCGGACTCGATTATAAGGGAAAAGGGGATCTGGGGACAATTACCCTGACATTTAATAATTCTCCTTTTGAACTGCGTCAGTGGAAGATTATTGATCCGCAAAGTGTTGAGATTTCAGTGTCTTTATATGGCACAAAGGTTGATGAACCGATTGATCAGTCGTTATTCAAGTTCAAGAAAAATAAGAATCCGTTAAAACAGAAAAAAGGACGTTAATGATTCGTTTGGCAACTTGGAATGTAAACTCCATCAGGATTCGACTGCCTCTTTTGGACAAGTTGGTAAAACAAGAAAAACCTGATGTGATATGTTTGCAGGAAGTTAAAGCAAAAGAAGCTGACTTTCCTTTTGATGATATAAAAAAACTCGGATTCGAAAATATTGCCCTTTACAGTATTCCGGGATATAACGGAGTCGCCATACTGTCCAAACCAACGCTCGATGACATAAAGAGGTATCCGCATGTCGGTAAAGATGATGCTCGACATATAAGTGCCGTTGTCGACGAAAAATTTGAAGTACACAATATATATATACCGGCTGGTGGCGATGTTCCCGACATAAAAGTTAATCTGTCGTTTGAACATAAATTAAATTTTGTTGATGAGATGGCAGATTTTTTTTCTACAAAAAGCAAAAAGTTACGGTTGTTATGCGGAGATTTTAATATTGCCCCTTCCGAAAATGACGTTTGGAGCCACAAGGCTCTGTTGCAAACCGTATCTCATACACCGGTTGAAGTAAAAAAACTGAATAATTTTTTTAAGCAAGGCAAATTTGCAGATGCAATAAGGACGTATTTTCCCGAATCGGAAAAAATTTATTCGTGGTGGAGTTATCGCAACCCTAACTGGGCAACAAATGACAAAGGACGGCGGTTGGACCATGTGTGGACAGACAAAGAACTGTTGCCCACAATAAAAAATGCTAAAATTTGTAAATATTTTCGCGCCGAGGAACGACCTTCCGATCATGTGCCCGTTATGGTCGAACTAGAGATTTAAGCGATAGCCGGATTCTTCAGTCAAAATTACCATATCCGAGCTGTTGCCCTCAACTTTTTGACGCAGCCTGTATATGTGGGTTTCAACAGTATGGGTGGTAGCATCAGGATTATACCCCCAAACCTCCGACAAAAGTTCACTTTTAGATACAATTTTAGGATATGCTTTATACAGATAGTTAAGTATTGCAACTTCTCTTTCAGTAAGTTTAACAACTTTGCGGGAGTGGGTATTCTTAATTTCCTTTTTGGAAGAATCGAGAATATAACTACCAAAATCCAACTGCCCGTCGCTGCTGTGAACAAACAAGTTTATGCTTGATAAAACAACGTCAAGAAAATCTTCTAAACGAAACGGTTTGGTAATAACTTTTACCGAATCACCAAAATAACTATCTGAATTGCTTAAAAAGATTATTGGTGCCTGACGTAGTTTTTGTTCTAAATCGGTAACGGTCTCCGAAGAATTATCAACAACCGCGACATCAAAAATAACGCCGTCCTCCCACTGCTCAAATACATTAAAGTCAGAAGCGTATAATTCCAGCTGTTCTTTTAGGTCTGATGCAAGCTGCGGAGAATTTGAAATAAGCAAGATATTGGGCATTCGAAACTCCTAAAATTTTACACCTACTCCGGCAATTCCGGCATAGCCGTGATTGCTGTCAGCTTTGCTATCACCATCAAAATCGCCATGGGCAACTGCCGCATAAATTGTCAGATAACGGTTGAATTGGTATGAGTTAGAGAACTGAATGATCTTGTCTTTATAATTTTTGCCATCTGCTTTAGAATAAAAATAAGTCAGAGCGCTCTTAAACGGTCCGAACTCATAGCTCAAACCGAGATTGTAGGCATAAGCGTCTCGATATGCATCAAAGTAATTTATACTTTTGCGAATCGGCTGATTGGTTTTGGCGTCATAATGATTAATCCATGTGCGGCGCACACCTCCACCTAGCGTCCAACCTTTGCGGTATAAATTCAAGCCGGCCGAAATTTCCTGCTCATTATCGGCAAAATAAGCCGCCCCTACTGAGCTCGAAACCGAAATACCCATAACATCCGCAGAGTGATATAATGAGGCGATGTAGCCGTCTTTATTTTTATAGGAGGCACGGCGATTAATCAAGCCATCACGGCTATAACTGTCAGGAACATATGAAAAACCAAACATCATGCCGTTGTTGAACTCCGGAGAAATATAAGTGATTTTAGGAGCTGTCCCGTCCGTGTTGATATCAGTTGAATTAAGCGTACGATACCCGGAAGCACGGCGATTGCGCTGCCAGTTCGGATTGGTTATAAAATTAACTATATCACTTTGATTAACCCCCAACAAACCGATAGACGGCGCACTTACACCAAGTTGATATGCAGCATTGTAACTCTGCCCTAAAATAACTTTGCCGTAAGGAGAATCTAAAATACCATAAATTTCTTCACCCCAAGAACCATGGTTGTAGTCTTTTATCTGCTGATCTATTCCGTATGACAGGTCGGCATATGCCCCTATTTGATAGTCGGGATTAAACTGATATTGCGCAATAAGGCTACTACTGATGCGTGAAGGCAGATTGTGATGCGATTTACTACCCGCAAAAGACGAATCGTAATCACTATAGCCGTACAAGGTTTTTACCTTGCCAAAGGCATCAAAACTCCATTCTCCAGCGTGTGCATTAAAATTTAAAATGCATAAAATACCGAGAGTTATCGTAAATATGGAAAATTTTTTCATGGATTATCCTTTTTGTAGTGGACAAAAATTTTGTACATGTTATATTGATTATGACATTTTATAATTAATTAATAATTAAATTCACAAAAAATGAAGGTAAGTCATGAAGAGTACGAGCGCATCAGAGACGAGTACATCGACTATCTCTACAGCGAGTTATTGGTCGAGCGTGAAAATCTGTTGATGCAGGCAGAGCCGGACCAAGTCAGAATCAAAGTGTTGAATGATATGATTCTGGAAGGTCAGAGCAGTCAGCCGGATTACGACTGAACCTTTCGCCCAGCGAAAAAAAAACTTCCACTCCGCATGGAGTGGAAGTTTTTGTTGGTAAAAATAAAAATAGCAATGTATAAATGTATATGTATTTTCAGCAGGAGATAAATAATGCAAAATTTTGTTCCGAATTTATCAATCTTACAACAGCAAATCGACAATTTATACTCAAAGATAAAAGGGCTTAAGTATAATAACACCAATGCCATTATGCAGACATTGTCAGAGGCAGAACACTTATCTTTACAATATCCCGACAATGCGGAAATTTTGGTTATGCAGGTTCATTTGCAGATTATGAATTCTCAAGAACAAAAAGCACGTGCCATTGCTCATCATACTTGGGAAATAGGCGGGGATTTGCGAACCGTGTTTGAAAAAATGTATGTGAGCGATCTTATCAACTTAGGCATGAGCGAAATGGCCGAAATTTTATTAAGACCGCATCTTGAAAATTTACAGCAGGGAAGCCGGATTTTTCCATTGGAGATGATACGTTTTGCTCTGATGACCGGAAATATCGATTTGCTTTCAAGGGTTGCCGGAACTTCTCCAAATAATCCTCTTTTTAGTGCTATATTGCAGTTTGTTCGCACTTACCAAAGTTTGAAATACACAACATGTTTTGCCAATATACAAAAATTGGTAATTGAAAATTGCGGAAACCAAATATGCGGATATGATTTTAATTGTTATACCGATCGCGGATTTACCGATATCGAAATCGTATTATATTTCAGCAATTACGACTTTGACTTAAAACAACATCAAGATGCAATTAACAACAGCATAAACAGATATTGTTCATCGATTGGCACAAAAAGAGTTTATAATCTGAGTTTTGCGTGTAAACACATTAAGGATTGCCAAATGTTTTAGCCGGCAATAAAAACTCGCGTCCGTGCCGTTTGCGCTCGTTTTGTTCTACTCTCGCAAACAGTTTTTTGCCTGATTTGAAAAGCAGTTTGCGCAACAGGTTCATGGCAACTTCCTGCTCGTTTTCATCACTGTTGAATAAAACAAAGCGGTTTTGATGGTCGGCAATTGAGCCATCGGCACCTTTAATTCTGAGTTCGGCGGACACAACCATTTGGAGACGGCGTGTTTGAGCGTTGATTTGATCAATTTTTGCTTTCAACACCTTTGATGATATTGTATAGTCTGCTCCGTCCGGGTGTTCCAAAATCGTATAAACCTCCTCATTGTCAAACAGGTTTTTAATTACATCAACGGGTTTTGAAGAATGCGTGTTGTTCGAAAACTCAACAGGACCGACATAGACAAGTGATTTTTGAGCTTCTTCAATAGTAATATCGGGTGTGTATTCACCGTGTTCGGTCGGGGTCTCCGCTTCCGGTTCGGAATTTTCAGATATTGTAATTATGTCATCTTGCTGTTCATCGTTGGCAACAGAAGTTTCGGTAACAGTGGCATTATTTTGAGAAAGTGTATCATCGACAACGTCCGGTTCAGGCTCATAGGCAATAGGAGCCATGCTCGGTTCCGGAACTTTATCAAAATCGTGCGGACCATTGTACATAACTTCTGCCACGGACGGCTTATCTTCAACAAACGGGGTGTTTGCTTCCTCAACAACGTTGTTAGCCTTAGCAAAATCATATTCAGGAGCCGGATTTGACGGAGAATAATCGGCGACAACGGCTGCAATGTCAGCTTCAGGAATAAAACCTGTAACCTCAACACAAAGTTCGTCATCGCTTTGATCAACAGTTTTTACCGAAATATTTTGAACATAATTGTCAACAAGATTGTACACTATGACATTGAAATCATGTTCAAGCATTTGGGATTTCAGTTTGACCAAAGACGGTATTTGGCTGACGGCATTATAACTGGCTTTGTCCGTAACTTTGACACGAATACTGGATTTGGGTGTAGTATTGTTGTATATTTCGCAGGACTTGCCGGAGATTTTTATTGTATCGTCGGCAAAAGCCTGCGGCATTGCTATAAAGAAAGCTACTAATAAAGCAAAAAGATGTTTTTTCATTACCACCAACTCTGATCATCATTTGATATAGGGCTTAATGAGTCAACCCATGTACCGATTTTTTCATTAGCACGATTTTTCAAAATCAGCCGATAAGATAATATCGGTTTTTCTCGTTCATAGTTTTGTGTTTGAGATACATATGTTTGAAGCACATAGTCGGCGTTATAGCGATCTTCGGTCAAAACATAACTACGTGATCCGGAAATAATGTCTTTTGTTGCCTTGGCTGCAGCTTCAAGGTTAGGCAACTCAACCGCGGGGTTTTCATTTTGCGGAGTTTCGACATACATTGTCGGAGATTTTACAGAATTGTAAATGATTGCGGTTGCTTTGAGCATTTTATTTACCGTGCGGGAAGCAAGCACATAATATAACTGCGGTAAAGATGTCTGCACATGTTCAACATTTTGGTATGGAACATTTTTTTTAACAGAATTTGTAATGTTTGAAGCTTTTTTTTCGTTTTTTGCTACTGTTTGTGCAGTTGTTTTTTCACTCACAACTGTTTTTGAAACTTCT
>ERZ842401.373-NODE-373-length-64281-cov-23.854810_pt1 | contig 64281 bp, 44 predicted proteins | sample MGYA00521270_ERZ842401 | MGnify/ENA primary metagenome ERZ842401 (study PRJEB31892, sample SAMEA3878208) | bioreactor metagenome | biome: Moose rumen | place: Sweden | collected 2011-10 | study: EMG produced TPA metagenomics assembly of the PRJEB12797 data set...
CAAGATTATTGATATATCCCGGACCCGGGACTAGTATTTCTTACTAAGGGAACCCGGGTATTTGTAATTATAGGGATCAGGTATTTCCAACTCGTTTTTATAAAGAGCCGCAAGAACCAAAAAGCAGACCAAACTACCAAGATGTTTTGCTATGGTCTGATGATTAGGCATGGACTTGATGATCAACTACCCGTCGCTCAAACGCCATCCCACAAAGTATGTCCACAAAAAGAGCGCTACATACGCATACATTAGCAAAATCGTTCATAGACTATGGCAACGAAGCAGAGCTTCAAAACGAGCTCTATAGTCACAACCATGGCTTTATTCTTACAGAACCAGATAACTACCAGCGATCCTTAGTTCCCGGCTTTGCGGTGTGTGGATTGAATGCTCTGAAAATCATTTGGGTCTAAAGAGAGACTCAAGGGCAGGATAATCACACGAATTTGAGAAAACTACACTAGTATATTACCTTTGTTTACTTTTTGAAAAGATTCTTCTTGCTGTAAAGTCTTTTTCGTCCGGATCTCTAAGTAGTATCACTAACAAAGGATTACGATCTATTGCAAAAGATACTTCCTCTGTAGTTCTATAATTTCCCTGAGCAAGCTTATCTAACAGATATTCAGCTGCCCGGCCATAATTAAGACCGCCACCCATTTTAACTCCGTTAACTATTACTTCAGGCATACGTTCAGGCATAGGCAAATTTGGATCCTCTGCCTTTACTTTTTCATAAGCCATACTAAGATTGCGCTCGAATTCGTAATGCTCTTGATATGATTTTGCAATATCATGTTGTAATTTATTTAATGAATCTATCTGATCATCAAGATACCCGCCAACTGCACTATGGGAGGCAAGCAAACCCAAAATAATCGCGATAACTCTTTTTTTCATAGTTCTCTCATAACCGAACTATACGGCAACGAAACACAAAATATCAAATCAAAACAAAGTCCACTTTTGCTTAAGAAAGGAGATGTCTAAAATCAGTTTAACTTGATAGTCACAGGTCTTGCCCCCAGCCCAGATCTCACAGATTCTCCGCCAGCAGCCGGATCAGACGGGGACCATGGTAAATAAACCCGGTGTAGATCTGCACCAGTTTCGCCCCGGCATCCATCTTCTCCCGGGCGGCGGACACGGAGTCAATGCCCCCGGCACCGATGATGGGAATGCGATCCTGGAGGATCCCGTGAAGTTTCCGGATCACCGAGGTGCTCAGGCTCTGCAGGGGCCGCCCACTGAGACCGCCGGTCTCATAGGAATGAGGCATATCGAACACCTCCTTCCGGCTCACCGTGGTGTTGGTGGCAATAACCGCGTCAATGCCGTTTTTCAGCAGTCCCTCGGCAATGCAGCCCAGCTCATCATCCGTGAGATCCGGGGCGATCTTCACTGCCAGGGGGACATGGCGTCCGTGAAGTTTCTCCAGATCTCCCTGCTTGGCCTTGAGCCCCGCCAGGAGTTCGTCAAACTGGGAGCCGAACTGGAGTTTCCGGAGATCCGGGGTGTTGGGTGAGGAGATGTTCACCGTAATATAATCCGCATGACGGTAGACCCGATCCATGCAGATCAGATAGTCATCCAGGCTCTTCTCCAGGGGCGTCACCTTGTTCTTGCCGATGTTGATCCCCAGGATCCCGCCCTTCTGGCGGTAATTGCTGAGCTCAACATTCCGCACCAGGGCATCCACCCCGTCATTGTTAAAACCCATGCGGTTGATGATCCCCTCCGCCGGAATTATCCGGAAGAGCCGCTTTTTGGGATTGCCGCTCTGGGGGAGCGGAGTCACGGTGCCCACCTCAATGAAACCGAACCCCAGGTTCCCCAGACCGTCCACCGCCACAGCGTTCTTGTCCAGTCCTGCGGCCAGTCCCACCGGGTTCCTGAACCGCAGACCCATAACCTCCACCGGATGATCCGGGACCTTCTGGGCAAACATGAAGGCACAACGGGATCGGCCAGCCGCCCCCAGCATCTTCAGCGTCAGCTCGTGCACTGCCTCGGGATCAAACCGGAAAAACACCGGCCGCACCAGGGACTCATAAAAACTGTAAAGCATTTCAGCAGCCTCCCCCATCAAAGTCTGTTGTCAAAACGTCGCCCAGGCTCACCGGATCCGCTCCAGGGAGACAAAGGAACTGCCCTCAAGTTCCAGGCGGAACTCACCCTGGATCCCCTCATGGGTGACAAATTTCTGGAAATGGGCAATGGGCAGTTCCAGCCGCAGCCCTTCCCTGGTCATCACCGAAAGCCTCTTCACCGGTGATGAGTACATGATGTTCCTGACCCTCTCCGCATCAATGCTGAGGGCGAAAGTGAAAGTACGGCTCAAAGCGTCTCCCCCTCTGCTCAGTGTTCATATTCCCCGGTGGGCAGCAGCTCTGTTCCGCACCACCGGCTCCTGCCGGCAGCTTCCCTTCCCCTGGCACTCCAGAAAGCCCGGATCCGGATCAACTGCCCCGGATCGGAGCCGCCGGCTTCAGGGCCCGGGAGATTTTTTCATACAGATCCGGCGCCAGATCCGGCAGGGCGGCAAGTTTCTCCAGTTCCAGGCGCATCAGTTCCCCCTTCCCGCCATGCAGGCGCCTGAACTGCAGCATCGGATCCACCAGCACAGAGGCAATCTGGGGATTCCGGGCATTCAGACTGGCCACCGTCTCACCCAGGAACCGGTAGGTCTCCTGCCAGCGGACATGGAAGGCATAAGGGTTGGCCCGGGTAAAGACCCCCACCAGAGACCGGATCCGGTTGGGGTTGGTGAAGTCAAACACGTCACTCTTCATCAGTTCCCGCACATTGTCCAGGGTTTTCTCCGAGGCCACCTGGGCCTGCAGGGCCAGCCACTTGTCCATCACCGTCTTCCTTCCCTGCCAGCGCTCCCGGAAGCTCTTCAGCATGATCCCGCCCTCAGGCAGCTCCGCCAGCACCGCTGCCTGCATAGCTGCCATGGTGTCGGTCATGCAGGAGGACGCCTCAAACTGAGCCAGGGCGAGCTGCCCGGCCTGGGGACGGCCGCCCAGGCACAGGAACCGCAGGGCCAGAGCCGAAAGCTCCCGGGCATTCAGACCTGCCCTGCCGGGAAGGGAGGCCTGCCGCCGCCCTTCGTGATAAACCCGGAGCCAGATGGCTTCCAGTTCACCTGCCAGAAGGATCCACAGTTCCCGGCAGACGCGGTGGATCCGCTCCGCCTCCACCTCCGGGAAAGAAACTGCCAGCTGCTGCTCCGAGGGGATCTCCAGAAGCATTGCCAGATATTCACCGTCGTGATCAGCTGCCTCCAAGATCCGGCGGTAGCAGCGGATCAGCGCTTCTGGCGGCTCCGGTTTCCGGTCCGCGTCCCCCAGGAGGCTCCGGGCAAAGTGATCCGCCAGAAGTTCATTCAGGGCCTCATAGCGGTTGAAGCCGTCCCGGCTGAAGGATGCGATCCGTTCCAGGAGGGCATACTCCGGCTTCCGCTCCAGGATCACGGGAGCAGAGAAGCCTGTCAGGTAGCTCACCGCCGGCCTGGAAGGGATATCCGTAAACTCCAGGGTGGCCTCAGGGGAATCCAGGAGAAACAGTCCGTTCGCCGCAACCCTGCCGTCTGCCAGGTGAGCCGGAGTGCCGTCCTCCAGCAGCAGCTCAAACTTCAGGGGGATGCACAGGGGAGGATAGCTGCTCCGATCCGTGTAATCATCGCTACGGTGGCGCTGCCGGAGCCTGACGGTGAGAATCTTCCTGACAGGATCATACTCCTCCTCCGCCGCCACCAGGGGAGTTCCCGAGTAGGAGTACCAGCGGCGGAACACGCTGAGATCAATGCCACTGCCCGCAGTGTCCTGCATGGCGTCCACAAAGTCCTCACAGGTGGCACAGGATCCGTCAAACCTGGAAAGATAGCATGCCAGGCCCTCCCGGAAGCACTGCCGTCCCAGGATCACCTGGAGCATGCGCACCACCTCGGCCCCCTTTTCATACACCGTGGCAGAATAGAAGTTGTTCTGCTCAATGACCTTGTCCGGACGCACCGGATGGGCCATGGGACCGGCGTCCTCGGGATACTGCACAGTGCGCAGAGTCCTGACCTGGCGGATCCGCTCCGCTGCCGGTGAGCCCATGTCGGCAGAGAACTCCTGATCCCGGAACACCGTCAGCCCCTCCTTCAGGCTCAGCTGAAACCAGTCGCGGCAGGTGACCCGGTTTCCGGTCCAGTTGTGAAAATATTCATGGCCGATGACATTCTCGATGCTCCGGCAGTCCCCGTCCGTGGCCGTGTCCCGGTTTGCCAGCACATATTTGGAGTTGAAGATGTTCAGCCCCTTGTTCTCCATGGCCCCCATGTTGAAGAAGTCCACGGCCACCACCTGGAACAGCTCCAGATCGCACTCCAGGCCGAAGCGGTCCTCATCCCATTTCATGGCCCGCTTCAGGGAGGCCATGGCATGGCCGGCCAGATCCAGATCCCCCCGGTTCACGAAGAACTCCAGATCCACCTTCCGCCCTCCGGCGGTGACAAAGGTGTCGGCCAGCACATCAAAACGGCCGGCCACCAGAGCAAAGAGATAACTGGGTTTGGCAAAGGGATCCTTCCGCACCGCATAGTGCCGTCCGCCACCCAGATCACCCTGCTCCGCCCGGTTGCCATTGGACAGAAGATGGGGGAAGGCATCCCGATCAGCCTCCATCCGCACAGTGAAACGGGAAGACACATCCGGCCGGTCCAGGTAATAGGTGATCTTCCGGAAGCCCTCGGCCTCGCACTGGGTGCACAGGATCCCCTCGGACATGTAAAGCCCCTCATAGTCCGTGACCTTAGCCGGGGCAAGATAATTCACCACCCGGAGATCAAACTCGGCGGGAACATCCGGCAACGTCATGCTCACGCTGTCCAGGATGTGCTCCGCGGGAGCCCCGTTGATCTCCACGCTCTCCAGCTCCAGGCGCACGCCGTCTAGCACCAGTGGACGGCTGTGACTGCCGTTCCGCCGGATGTGAAGCACTGCCTCCACCCGGGTGCGCTCCGGATCCAGACTGAAGCAGAGAAAGGTGTCAGTGATAAGGTAGTCCGGAGCCCGGTAGTCCTTCCGGTATTTGGGCTGTCTTTCGTTTGCGCTCTTGTCCATGACAATCTTCCACCCATGATCCCGGAAAGTCCTCTGAGGAACCCTCCGGGACCGGAAACATAAAAAAGGCGGACAAGGAGATGCCCGCCGGAGACCGGAACCGCTGTCCGGCGCTACTGCTTTCTGCTGCCCGAAACGTTCCGGGCTGTGCCGCTGCCGGCATCCCGGACCGGCTCCAGAGCACGGACCAGATCGGCGGCAATGGCCGCCGCCTCATTCTTCCAGGGATCTGGCAGCTTCACCTTATCCGGGAGATCTGCCACCTTCTTCACCGGCGGCTCCCCGATCTCGGCCAGTTTGAGGTTCAGGCGCCGCAGTTCCCGGGCCTCGTCATCCTTCTGCCTGGCCTGGCGTTCCTCCAGGTTCAGGGACACAGTGGTCTTGTCCTGAAGCTTCCGGGCCTCCTCCACCTCCTCCAGCAGGAGCTTGAAGTCCAGCTGATCCTTGGTGCGGTTCCGGTGGCACTCGGTCAGATAGGGGATATAGTCCGCCAGGGCCCCCTCGGCGGTGAACTTGTCCGCCGGCACCGAGTCCCAGGGAAGGGCGTTGTCCATGTCCTTCTCCCCGAACTTCATGTAGGCATAGGAGGAAGGCAGGGTGATGTCCGGGGTCACCCCCCTGAGCTGAGTGCTGCCGCCGTTGACCCGGTAGAACTTGGCAATGGTGTAGGACAGCTGCCCCATGTCCTTGTTGAACAGATCATAAAACCTGGCCAGGGGGGTCACCTGCTGCACCGTGCCCTTGCCGAAGGAGTTGCCTCCCACCACCACGGCCCGGCCGTAGTCCTGCATGGCGGCGGCGAAGATCTCCGAGGCGGAGGCGCTGAAACGGTCAATTAGCACCACCAGGGGACCGTCATAGTCCCGGCCGCTGTCGGTGTCCCGGGCGGAGTTCAGGTCCAGGCTCCGATCCCGCACCTGCACCACCGGCCCCTTGTTGATGAACAGGCCCGTGAAGGAGGTGGCCTCAGTCACCAGTCCCCCGCCGTTGCCCCTAAGATCAATCACCACAGCCTCAACACCGTCCTTCCGGAGCTTCTCCAGCTCCCTCCGGGAATCCTCAGTCAGCCCCCGGTAGAAGCTGGAGACCTTCAGCACACCCACCCGGACGTCGCCGCTCTGGATCACCTCCGAGGAGGCCACCCGGTCGGCCATCTTGATCTTGTCCCGGACCAGGGGGAGGACAAAGATCTTGGAGGCCTCGCCCTCACCCCGCTGCACCTGCAGGTACACCGTGGAGCCCTTGGGGCCCCGGATGAGCTTCACCGCCTCGTCCAGACGGACACCCACTATGTCTACCAGTTTCTTGGGTGAGGTGCCCACACCAATGATCTTGTCCTTGGGCTTCAGCTGCCCGGACTTCTCCGCCGGTCCCCCGGGGATGAGATCCACCACGGTGACGGTGTCATCCTCGCTGTTGAGGGTGGCCCCGATCCCTTCCAGGGAGAGGTTGATATCGTTGAGGAACTCCTCGGAGACCACCGGCGACATGTAGTTGGAGTGGGGATCATAGGCATGGGCGAAGGTATTCTCAAAAAGGCTGAACACATCCTCGCTCTGGCTCTGGGACAGGAAGTTCAGGTTGGAGCGGTAGCGCTTGATCAGTTGCTTGGAGGCAGCCGCCTGATCTTTCCCGCTGAGGATCAGCTTGATGAGATCATACTTGACCACCTTCTCCCACAGGGCGCTGCGCTCCTCAGCCGTGGCCGGCCACTTCTCCTTGGAGCGGTCATACTGGAACTCCTCCTTAAGGGTAAGATCCAGTTTGCCCTCGGAGAGCATGTCAATGGAGGCGGAAAGCTGCTGGAACTTCAGCTTCTCATAGTCGTTGAAGATGCTGAAGGGCAGCGCCAGGTCACAGCCCACCACAGCCCTCTTCAGCTGCCGGACATCTTTGAGATAGTTGTCCACATCCCTCTGGAGAAAAATGATCTTGTAGGGATCCATGGCCTTCAGGTAGTCATTGAAGAACTGCCCCATGAAGGCGTCGTCAATTATCAGATCCTGCCGGTAATGAGCCTCGGTGAACTCCCGGAAAACCCGCTTGCAGGAGACCTTGTGATGGGTCTCTTGGCTGAGCTCCGGCAGATCCTTCAGTGACACGCTGGCCCTTTCGGCGGCCATGGCCCCTGCTCCCCCCAGAAAGGCGCAGAGAAGAAGCGCTGCGGAAAACCTGTTCATCTGGCTGACTAGGCCCCCTTGTTTTCGGATCCCGAGTTGGCTGCGTTCTCCGCTGCCGGTATGGCCAGCTTCACCGCCTCGATGATGGTGTGGACGATAATGCCGTTGGGTGTCTTCACCTGGACATCATCGTCAGTGAACCTGTCCACATAGCCGAAGACATAGCCGTTGGCGGTGCTCACCCGCACCAGGGAGCCGCGGCGCAGAGAACCGGCGTCCACCGGCAGGAAGTCATAGGTGATGTGGGGATTGAAGGGACGGCGGGGAGGCCGGGACTGGAAGTTCCTGCCCTGGTAGCCGCCCTGGCCAGGACGGCGCTGATAGCCTCCCTGACCCTGGCCCGGTCCCTGGCGTCTCTGATAGCCTCCGGGGCCCGGACGTCTCTGGTAGCCCTGGTTCTGTCCCTGATCCTGGCTACCCTCCTGGCCCTCGGGGGCACCATCGACCCTGCCCTGGCCGGGACGGCCGTGCCAGCCCTGGCGCTTCTGATAGCCGCCCTGGCCGGGACGGCGCTGATAGCCGCCCTGGCGCTTCTGGTAGCCGCCATGGGGCTTGCTGCCCGGCTCTCGCTGCTGCTCGCCTTCGGCGGCACCGGTCTCACCGGCGGCTGCCCGGGCCTGCTCCTGCTGGGCCTTCTTCCGGGCGGCATACTCCTCGGCGCGCTTCCTCATCTTCTCCTGGACCACCGCCATCTTTTCCACAGCGTACTGGGCCTGATCAGCGGTGATGATCTCATCGGTGTCATTGCCGTCCAGATCCACCCGGACAGCGCCCTCCTTGCAGGCCTGCAGGTAGTTGATGGTGGCGGCGTAAAGTTTGATCCCCTGGCGGATGGCGGTCTTGGAATAGACGCCGTCAGGCTTGATCTCATCGGGCAGGCGGGCCACCACATCCTCCAGGATGCCGATCTTCAGGGGACGGACATCGGTGGTGGTGATATCAAAGAAGCATTTGGGGAACTTCTGCATCAGGTAGGCGATGATGTCCTTGGCACGGTACTTCTTCTCGGAGACCGGCTGGTTTTTGACCTTAGCGGCCTGGCCCTTGGGGGCAGGTCCCTTCTTCTGCTCCTGGGCAGGTGCGGGTGCTGCTGCCGCTTCCTGCTCCGCATCAGATCCGGTGACAGCGGGATTCTGATTTTCAGTATTAGTGATTTCGCTCATAGCAACTCTTCTTCAACTCTTCAAGTAAGACACCGGCAGTGCCGGAAAATGCCCGCCGGAGAAAGCCGGAAAGCCGGCATCCTGGACGCCTGCCCCGGGAGGGGATGCGCCCTAAATGGCACCAGGCTCACCCCCGGCCGGACGGAACAGACCTCCCGGGGGATCGGACAGGAAAGCGTGTCCAGGGTTTGTCCCCAGGGTGCGGAGCCTCAGGCCCGGCCGGCACTGGCGGAAAAACAGACACAGATCAACCGTCTGATTATAGCAGATTTGGCATTCAGATCAGCAGTCCCTACACAGGGCCGTTTCCGAAATGAGCCCTGGGACATCTTTTGCCGGAAAAGGCTGTACTTTCCGGGGCACCGGAAAGGGGCACCGATCTGCGGGAAGGCCGGAAAAGGCAGAGGGAAACAAGGGCTCGGGTGAGAAAGGAAGACTGGCGGCGGCGTCCGGGAAAATGCCGGCGAGGAGGATCTGTCTGCCGGGGATCTGTGTCTCAGCCGTAGAGCCGGCCTATCCGCAGGCCTGATGAACAGGGATCCCGGAAGAACTGCCGGCAGACGCCTGCCCCGGAAACCAAAAACCCCGGCACAGAGCCGGGGCGTTTGGCAAAAGCATCTCTCAGCCGGAAGGCCTGCTAGCCGTAGAGTTTGGCCAGCAGAGGAACCTTGACGGAAACGCTCTTGATGGCGGCGGCGGTGCGCACTGCCAGGGCGCTGAGAAGCAGGGTGATGATCCAGGCGGTGATCACGTAGAGCAGATCAGAGTCAATCACCTTCTTGAAGGGCTCATACAGGTACATGGCGCACACCACAGGAATGGGCATGTGGTAGATGTAAAAACCCATGAAGTTGGCGTCAAAATACCGCACAGCCCGCAGCCGGAACATCAGTTCCACCGCCCTGTCGGCCACCAGCCGGGCAAGGCTCAGGGCAAAGACGCACACGGAGCCGTCCACAGCCACGCTGTTGATCACCCTGAGCAGGGTGCCCTTCTCCGGTGAGAGGTTGTAGGTGGTGAAGAAGATGGCGCCGCTGACAGCCATGATGATCCAGTTGGCGCTGGACTTGAAGTAACTGAACCAACGGAAGGCCGCGCCGCCCAGGACAAAGAGGAACAGGTTGTCACTCATGGAGCACAGGCTCATGAAGAAGATGTCACCCAGATAGCGGTTGAACACAAAGGTCATGAGGAAGCAGCCCACAAGGAGGGGCAGGAAGAACCTTTTGAAGGCGTTGTTCAGCAGGAGCACGATCACGGTGATCACCAGCATGATCTGGAGGAACCACATGTGGTCGCTGAAATGCATGGTCAGGAACTCCCAGTATCCGGCCCACAGGCTGTCATTGGCCTGGTGAACGCCGCTGGGGACGCTGAAGATGGTGTACAGAGGAACAAAGTACAGCAGGCCCACCGTCAGATAAGGCACAATTATGCGCCGGGATCTGCGGATCAGCTGCTCCAGCACGGTTCTGGTTCCTGATGACATGGTCATGAAATACAGGAAGCCGGAGCAGAAGAAGAGGCAGTGGACATCAAACACCTTGTTGAAGGTGTACAGATGGCTGAGCCAGTCCACCAGTGTGGGGTTGCCGTCGGGGATCACCACCTTCCAGTGGATCCCCTCTCCCAGAAAGGGACGGTAGCAGTGAAAAAACAGCACTGAGGCCAGTGCCAGGATTTTCAGCAGCGTCATTTCGTTATACTTAACCTTGCCCATGATCTGTAAAAAACCTCCAGTCGTCGGTACAGGCAGCCAAAAGAAAGCAAAAAGCAAAGCGGCGTGACCGGCAGATCCAGCAGACAGGAACCCGGCACTCCGGCAGAGAAACCGACTCCAGGATCTGACCGGTTCACCGTCCGGTCCCGGCAATAATACCCGCATGCAGTGCAGTCGTCAAAAAAACCGGCTAAAAGTGCACAGCCAGCCAGACATAAAGAGAACTGATATGAAGAAGTAAGCGGATAGCAGATCAGGAAACGGTCATTCCCCAAACAAATGCCCTGGTGACGATCCCCAGTCCTTCAGGCAGGCAACTGGAACAACATAAACCCCGTCCTCTCGCCTGCAGGCAAACGGTGGGACGGGGTACACCGGGCAGAGCGGTTTTTACCCCGTCCTCTCGCCTGCAGGCAAACGGCTCCGCACCGCACAGCACCATCATGAAAGCAGACGGACGCATTATTCAGTATCAATCCACGCAGCCAGTTTCCGCAGCTTTTCGGAACTCTCGTTAATCAGTTTGTTCCTCCCGGACAGCGGGTGATGATGGCCTATTTTGGCATCCCTACCGGGGGCGTGAGTAGTAACACAATATGAACAGTGTTATCACGAAGTTTTTCAGAACCGAAAATTGATTGGAAAAATGCTCAGAATGCACGAAAATAATTTTGAAACTAAATTAACAGGAGAAAATCATGAAAAAGTTTTTTTCATCAGCTCTGATGAGCTTAAATATACTAATGAGTACATCGATGGTGTCATATGCCGATGATGGAAACACTCTGCGTTACTTTTTTCAGCAGCCGGGACAGGTGTCCAGTTCAATTCCTTACGGAAATAATACGAAAGCAGGTAAATATGCACTTTCAGGCGATGCCAAAATCTACTATGAGACCTATGGTGAAGGAGTTCCCTTTGTTGTACTTCATGGTGGCGGGCTCGGAAGTACCTATGAAATGGGAGCCTTTATAGACAAACTTAAGGAAAATTTCAAGGTAATAGCTATTTCCACCCGTGGTCACGGCAGATCTGAAATCGGGCATACGCCTTTTTCATTAAAGCAGAGGGCAGATGATATTAAAGCTGTTCTTTTTGATGCCGGAATCAAAGATGCTGCCATGATCATTGGTTTCAGTGACGGTGGCTATTCCGGGTATGCCATGGCAGCATATTATCCGAACAGTGTTAAAAAGTTAATAACGATTGGTGCCGGGGAAGTATTACAAAGTAACAGGAGATTTGTGTTTTCTTTAGACGAGTGGAAATCTTATGATTCTGCTTTTATTGAACAGCAGCAGAAGCTTATGCCAGAACCGGAAAGATGGAATGAAATGCTGGTTATGTATGAAAATATGTGGAATGGAGCAGTAATCAGCAAAGAACTGTTTTCCAAAATCTCCACTCCCGTTCTGGTTATTGGGGGAGAAAGGGATATAAATTCTCCAATGCTCACTGAACTTGCCGCTTATCAGCAGTTGCAGAATGCACAGCTGTCAATTATTCCCAATGCTCCTCACGCGTGTTTTCTTGTAAATTTTGATGCTGTTTGGAGTGCCATTGTCCCGTTCATAGCGGATTGATAACCTCCTTAATTTTCAGAACTTTCTATGAATCAAAATCGGCTATTCACTGCTTGAACTAAATCGTCCAACTTTCCGAATAGCCAATTTGTAGAGAATCATTTTATTTGATCTGAAATTACCCTAACGCACAGATTAATAGATGAGGATATGCCGGATGCTGAACTTTATGAGTCTATGCAACAGGCTGGCTTATTTATGCTGATTTGCACAAGAAAGGTTGAAAAGCTGTTCTTATTGGGGGTTATATTTTACTCGGAATCAAATCGAGGAGATTTTCAAGATTGGGAAAAGTGGCAGGAAGATGCTACCGATTTGTGTAGAGTCAGAGGAAACATTTAGGGGACACCTTATGTTTACCTTCATGTCATCAGTAATTACAAAACTACTAATGAACAAACTCCTTAATACCGGTCTAAGCCCTGAGATTCTGTTTGCTATATTGAAGTATCAGGTTGTCCAGATCTTTCCAGAATATCTTTTGACATCTGAGCCAGTAAAGCGAATGAACGATATTTTCAATATTGTTCAATTGAAATGCCCAGAAACCATACCGTACAAGGCTACTGCCGATGAGTTGCAACGTATGGGCGCTGCAGAGTGTGGTTAGAATTAGGTACAGGGAACTACGGTTCAGGCCTGACATCTGCACCGGTCTGGGCACCGCACATGAGATCATCAAATGCCAGTCCTCCTGCCGCCGCAGGATCAGGCTGTTCTCCTGTCAGGCAGCAAGGCAAACTCACGGCACTTGCTGCCTGGTGCAGTTCTCCACCGGAGATGAGCAAGCAGGTTCCTTCCGATCCCAGAGCGCCCCGTCGATTGGAACAAACATCTGTGTTTTGGTAAAATTCAGCCATATCTGAGGCGTCACCAGACCAAGTTCAGACGCCGCCTGCAGCTGAGGGCTCCCGCAGTCCCGCCATCTGTTCCACAGCGCTCTTCCTGACACCACCGCCGGATCTGCTGGCGGCAACGCCCAGGGAACACACGATGCCACAGCCGCACTGCCCCGCTGCCTGCATTCTGACGAACAGATCTGATCTCCAAAGACACACCGGATCCCCCGGTGTTTATTAGTTAGCCGTCACAGGAATTCACACATCATGATGATTGGAACACCCCTCCGCCCCGGTGCCACCAGGGCTGTGCTTCTCGGTTCCGGGGAACTGGGAAAGGAAATCGCCATTGAGCTCCAGAGGCTCGGCATTGAGACCGTTGCCGTAGACCGCTATGCCGGTGCGCCGGCCATGCAGGTGGCCCACAGCCACCGGGTGGCGGACATGCTCAATCCCCAGGAGTTGCGCTCCCTGCTGAATGAGATCAAACCCGATCTGATCATCCCCGAGATCGAGGCCATAGCCACTGATGTGCTGGCAGAATTCGAGCAGGCCGGCACCCATGTGGTTCCCTGCAGCTCCGCCGCGCTGATCACCATGGATCGGGAGCGGATCCGCACCCTGGCCGCCGAAAAGCTCGGCCTGCCCACCTCCAAATATGCCTTTGCGGACACCTTGGAGGAATTCAGAGAGGGTATCGCCCGGATCGGCATGCCCTGTGTCGTCAAACCCGTGATGAGTTCCTCCGGCAAGGGGCAGTCAGTGATCCGCTCAGCGGAACAGATTGAAAAGGCCTGGGACTACGCCCACAACGAGGGAAGGGGTAAGAAGAACCGGGTTATCATCGAGGAGTTCCTGAACTTTGATTATGAGATCACCATGCTCACAGTCAGCGCCGTAGACGGGATCAAATTCTGCGAGCCCATCGGACACCGGCAGGAAGACGGTGATTACCGTGAGTCCTGGCAGCCCAGGATCATGACGGACAAACTGAAAAAGGAAGCTCAGGAGACTGCCCGGAAAGTGGTGGAGGCCCTGGGCGGTCACGGGATCTTCGGCGTAGAGCTGTTTGTGTGCCAAGATCGGGTGGTGTTCTCCGAAGTGTCACCCCGCCCCCATGACACCGGGCTGGTCACCCTCATCTCCCAGAACCTGTCAGAGTTTGCCCTTCATGTCAGGGCGGTTCTGGGACTGCCTGTGGGAAAGATTGTGCAGTACGGCCCCAGCGCCTCAGCGGTGATCCTGGGTGACGGCAAATCAGACAACCTGTCCTATGATGGTGTCTCTGAAGCCCTGGCCACCTGCCCCCAATGCCAGGTAAGGCTGTTCGGCAAGCCGGAGATCAACGGACATCGGCGCCTGGGAGTGGTGCTCACCCGGGGAGCCAGCACCGACGAAGCGGTGACCTGCGCCAAGGAAGCAGCAGGAAAGATCCGGATCAGCTACAACTGAGAACCGGAAAGCCGGCCTGACCTGATCCCGGGGATCTCACCCCGTGAGGCACGCCGGATCAAACCGGTAGCCACCCCGGAGATAGGTGGCGATCTCCTGCCCGGCGGCGGTGCCCAGTTCCTGGTATTCCGCCGCCAGGCTCTCCGCCTGCTCCGGAGCCATAGAGCCCAACCCCCGGTGGGCAAAGAGCTCAAAGTCCCGGAGCACCAGATCGGCGGTTTCCCGCCCCAGAAGTTTTTCCGCCAGACGGCGGTACTCAGAAGACGCTTCCGTCAGAGGAGCTCCGTCATAGGCCCAGGGAAGGGTTGCCAGCACCAGCCGGTTCACCAGGGGTTCCCGCATGGGATTGATCCCGTGGCCGGAGGTCAGATGATCAAGTTCCGGTCCCCGGTCAGAGAAGGGCCTGAGATAAAGGAAATCCGCCATTTTCCGGCCGTCATTCACCGGGTAGTTGTCCCACAGAAAAGGCTTCCGTCCCAAAACATCGGCGGCCCGCTCCAGATCTTCCCGGGTATAGCCAGGAGAGCACACCCGGTTTCCTGTCCAGAACACATCCACCGCCGGATCCAGTCCTTCCGCATACTCCTTCCAGTATCCCGCCGGCATGGCGCCAAACACCTTCTCCAATACCGGATCAAAGGAATAATAACTGGGACAAACCACATGACAGGGCACGGAGGATGAAGCCTCCAGAAACAGATCGGTCACTGCCAACTGAAAAGAGGCAAGTTTATCCCGGTCATTGTTGGTCAGATCATCAAAAAGAAGGGCAAAAATATCCAGAGGAAGCAGGGATGCAATCTCCCGGATCCGTCTGGACAGAAGTGAGCCAGATGCCAGCACCTCGGATGCGTCACCATGAGGTGTGAATCCGATGCCAAACCGGATCCCCCGGCGGTGGAAAGCCTGAGCCAGATCCAGGAGATAGCAGACATAGTCCTCAGTCCATTCGTCCTGCCAGCGGCGGCGCAGGAAAGGATCGTTCTTAGGAGCGTAAATATAGAAAGAAAGGCCGCACTCACTCATGAAGGAAGCGTAGGAAAGACGCATTTCACGCTCCCATGGAGTGCCGTAAAAGCCTTCGATAATACCCGCATTTCTCATATCTGTGCCTTGATCATCAAGTAACAGCTAACCGCCCTGGAACTAGCAGAACCGTGACCTACACGCCTTGAGGTATATCGACTGCTGGTGAGTGGTAACTGTAGAGTGAGTGAATTATTTTCTGAACATTTTTAGGAAGAATATTAATTCTTCATAATTAGAAAGTGAAAACAATTATACGGTATGCAGATTAGTGAACATCTATTTAATCAAGCTGATCATTTTACTTCGCAAGTTTCAAATATTAGTTTTATGATGTTATGCAAAGAAAGATCTGGATTATCATGAAAAAAAGCAAACCCTTTGTATATTTCCTTTGATTTATGTTCAACGGTGTTGTTTAAAACTATTGCTTCTGCACGCTGAACTGCTAATTTTACAGAATCCAATGTAACAAATTCATTGAGAATTTTTTCAAACTCAGTTTTTCGTTTGAATTCATCAAGACTGGAATAGTTCTTTTTAAACCATTTGTTGATAGGCTGAAGATAAGCTTTTCTGCCCTGCACCTGATAGTCCATTTTGGCCACATGAAGAAGCATCCAGAGTTCAAAAGTATAATTTGTGTAGCCAAGTGCATAAGAGATTTTGTAAAGCCTCTCTGTTATCCGGATTTCGTCAATCAATTTGTAGAACTTTGCTCTATGGAATTCGTCGTGATAATCCTCGATATCTTGAATGTGGATGTAAGGTAGCAAAGAATTACGATTACGGTCTCTGGTTCTGTACGCAGTCTGCTTGGCAAATTCAAGTGGAGACGATTTCCTGGGACAGATTTTCAGATTGTAAGTGCTGTTACTTTGATTAATAAGCTCGGCAACATGCTCAAAATACATTGTTTCGCAGTTGACCCCTTCAACTGAAATAAAGAACTGACGGGACTCTTTTTTAATCATGATTGACAGATCCCGTGACAATTTCCTCAATGATGTCAGTGAAGTCTATATCTTCAATGGCGCCATACCTGCAGGCGAAATAATTTTTCATATAATCGCTGGTATTGCGGACGCTTACTCTGCCCTTTGCTCTAAAGTCAGACAAAGCATAGAGTGAACTTGACATAGTCCTTTTGTCACGCTCAACAAATTTGATCTCATCCCGTCTTAGCAGCCAATTGTTGAGGTAAATAGGATTCTGGGTGTTGAAAATAAGCTGCGCCTTTTTTTGGTTAACCTTGGAGTTATGAAATAAGGTTATCAGATTCATAGTTATCATAGGATGGAGAGATGCATCAAGTTCGTCCATCACAAGAACAGAACCACTTTTGAGCGCAGCGATAATTACAGGGATTACGGAAATCAGCCTGAGTGTTCCGGCAGATTCTACCGCTGATGCATCCATACCAAAAAGTTTGTCTTCATTTCTCCTAAATAAAGAGATAAGTTTGGTTGACTTGGTTTCATTATCGGTCACATAAGCAAAACTGCTGCCGATTATTCCTGCTTCCTTTGCAATGCGGTTGATATAATTATTAATTAAATCATGTTCAGAGTTGATCTTATTTTTCAAATAATAGGACTCAGTTATGGGTTGATTGAAAATTATGAACTGCTCCTTAAACCATGAATTAATTTCCCTTACCAGTTTTTTGCTGCAGAAGGAGTTGAAGTCCGTTGTGAGAAGGAGACTGTCAGGAGCAAGATTGTTGCTCATAAGCCTGCGCGTATTATCTTCAGTGCCGATTTCATAGCCCACATTCAGAAAGTTTGATACCGAATTCAACCTAAGTTCAGCCACCTGATCTTTGTTACGATCAAAGATAAGTTCATCATTGACATACAGTTGTTCCTGGCAGATATATCTTTCTGCGCTCTCATCCTGAAACAGACCGAGAACCATAGCCAGAACATAACGGTATTTGATCCCATTGTGAGTAAAGGTCACATCAAATTCAACAGGCGCAATTTCATCACTGAAGGCAAAGGGACCTGTAATCATGCAATTGCTTACACGATCACCGCTGAGATCCCCGATAGAATCCTGAATATTCCCCCGCAAAACCATCTGACGGAGGCATGACATAGCATTCACAACCGAGGTTTTACCAGAGGCATTTGGACCATAAATGACTGATGCTGCAAGCGCTTCTTCATCGAAGTTAGGCACATTCTCTTTCAAAATGGTGTCTTTCAGTTCATTCATGCGTTTTTCCGGCTTCATGCTGAAGTCAAAACCATCTCTGAAGGACTTGAAGTTTTTGCAGGAAAATATTTGCAACATAACTCTACCCTATTCCAAGTCATTGCTTATCCTACATGATCATCATTTTATCGTGAAAGATGATCATGTGTGTTACGCCTCTTACTGGTATTAACCTGAAGTTTCCATCCGATCAATCAAAGACGGGCAAAGCAACTCCCGTTAATTTGGGATACTCACACCAAATTTCGTTCATAATAATGTTTTAACGAGGATTTAGACCTTTATAAAAACTTCTAGAATTTCTATACTTTACCGTACAAATTTTGATTTAACGTTAGTTTTTCTAATTTTTTCCTTTATTAAATGCTTTCCCTGATAATCTGTGGCAATGCCAACCCTTCCAACTCCAATTTCAAAATATTCTTTGTTAATATCTATATCCACACCAATTCTGCCTAATTTTGTAGCCACAGTAGAAGTAGTAAAAAAACCGGAAAACGGATCCAAAACAACATCACCATAATTTGATGAAGCCTTAATTATTCTTTCAAGCAAACACTCAGGCTTCTGAGCTGGATGATTTTCATATTCCTCCATTTCAATCTTACTCTCTTAAAATTACAGACATTACCCGGAACCTTTTTGCTGCTATATAGTTGCGGAGGATCTTTATGATAATCAACTAATTTTCTCAGGGATCCGGTTTTAGCATCAACCAGAATATCTTTATAATTAACAACGTATTGCTAACTAGCTGACCTAGTAAACATTAATATTGGTTCATACAAAGAACCATACTTTTTTTTGGATTGTACACCAGAACTGTCATACGCCCACACTATCTTGCACAAAACTGAATATTTTTCTGAAACATAAACATCGATGAATGGCATATGTTGCGTGGCTGTCATTAAATACATAGTTCCATTTTCTTTAAGAACACGCATGCACTCATCAATCCATTCTTTACACCAATCAACATATGAAGCCCCACTATCCCATTTATCACTATTATTACCAAAGTTCTTTCCCATTCCATATGGTACGTCTGCAAATACCAAATTTACGGAATTATCTTTAGTTTTCTTTAAGATTTCTAGCGAATCCCCATGTATAACTATTGAATGATTATTATGAATCTCCTCAAAGTTCTTATCAATAAATATACTATCAAAATTGAATAGTGTTAAAATCTGACTTTCTTTCATCATCAGTTTGTTATGAAACAATCGAGAAATCCTGAGGCCATCCTGCGTCCAGGTATGCCTGTGTGATTACCGGCTAGAGGTTACGTCCCCGGGCTGTCTTTACAACGGTCTGCCCCTGGAGGAAACCCTGAACGGTCACTCACAAGTCACCGGAACCTGTACTTAGGCCAAGTCCTCCTGGAGATGGGGTTTACTGAAGGCCGGGTGACCGTGCTGCGCTGCATACAACTTCTTGCCCGTAAGGTAGAGTTCCCGGATGCGAAGTTCATTGCGTTCTCTTCTGCGTTCAGAGTCAAATCTTCCGCATCCCGCAGTGACACCGGATTGATCGGTCGGCCTAACTGCCGCTGAGTGGGAGAGCAGACGTTTCCCCCAGATCATGGGCAGACTGTCAGCACCTGATAGGATCAGCCTCATACTGACATGACAGATCAGCAAGCCAGAATGGTGCCTCACTACCAGAAGACGGCCGGCCCGGATCGGCAGCAGGATCCCCAAGCCATTGGGTGGGAATTCCGAACCCAAAGCCGGCAAAAATCCATCAGAAGATCTGCGGCCACAACCTGCGGTCTCTACCGTGCCCTCAGGATCACAATACCCACAAACAGGGCGAGAACAAACTGGTAGAACAGCCAGGGGACAATGGAAATGCTGCTGATCCCCATGATGCCGGCGGCAACCAGCAACTGCGCCCCGTAGGGAATGATCCCCTGCATGATGCAGGAGCAGGTGTCCAGAAGAGATGCGGTGATCCGCGGGGAAACCCCGAACTCCCTGCTGATATCCCTGGCCACGGGCGCAGCGGCCACTATGGCCACCGTGTTGTTGGCCGTGGAAATATCCATGAACGAAGTGACCATGGCGATGCCGGCCATGCCGCCCCTCCGGCTGTTGAAGTGCCTCCGGATGAAGGCCAGGATGGACGCAAAGCCGCCGTGGACCCGGATCAGGGCGGCAATGGACGTCACCAGGATGGTGACTATCATGGTCTCAAACATGGAGGATGTACCCCGGCCCATGGCCTCAAAGGCCAGGGCATAACTGACACTCCCGAAAAACAGCCCGAAGATCAGGAACAGGAAGGTGCCTATGAGGAGCACCACAAACACGTTCATCCCCAGCAGTGCCAGCACAAACACCAGAAAGTATGGCAATGCCAGGAGAAAGTTGAAGTCATGCCCGTCCGACGGCAATGGTTCATGTCCCATGGACAGGCCAATGAGAATGGCCACCGTCACCGCTGCCGCCGGCAGGGCTATCTTGATGTTGGTCAGGAACTTGTCCTTCATGGCCACCCCCTGGGTCTTGGTGGCCGCAATGGTGGTGTCTGAAATGAAGGACAGGTTGTCCCCGAACATGGCCCCGCCCACCACGCTGGCAGCGCAGAGGGGAACGGAGAAGCCGCTGCCCTGGGACACCGTCAGGGCGATGGGTGCCAGAACCGAAATGGTGCCCACACTGGTGCCCATGGCCATGGAGATGACGCAGCCGGTGATGAACAGCCCCAGGACAGCATAGTTCTCGGGAATGATGTTCAGCAGCATGTTGGCGGTGCTCTCCGCGCCGCCGGTAGCGCTGGCGATCCCGCTGAAGGCTCCGGCCAGCAGGAAGATCAGCAACATGATAGTGATGTTGCTGTCGCCTATGCCCCGGGCACAGACACTGATCTTCTCATCAAAGGACAGTTTCCGGTTCTGGAAAAAGGCCACTGTCAGGGCTATGCCGAAGGACACCACCACCGAGGTGATGTAGAAGCCCATCTTGCCGTCAATGGGATGGATGTACTCAAAGTAGATGCCGCTGCCCAGATAGATGATAAGGAAAACCGCAATGGGCAGAAGGGCCAGGACATTGGGTGCCGGAGCGCCTGCTGCCTGGGCTCCCTGGGTGGCCCCGCCGCCGTCTGCCGCAGCGGTGCCGTTCTGGCTGTCAGGGGTAATGCTCATGGTGGTTTCCTCCGGGTGCTAAGTCCAACTGCGGACAGGGAAATTATACACCAGTGGATCGGGGGATCAGGCAAGCGTGAGACTTCCAGGGACTGCCAGATCTGGCAGATCCCGGAAACCGGGTTTATGATAGACACCAGTTCCGGACCAATCCGGAGACGGTAGCATGTCCGAAACCACCAGCAAAGGAAAAAAAACAACCATGAAACCAGACCAGTCACTTCTCGCCGCCCTGCCCCTGCTACTCCTGCCCGTCACCGCCCCCTGCCTGGATCTGGGAGAGGCGATGAGCTGCGGCAGCAACGGCTTTGCCGTGGAAACCGGAGGCCGTGATCCCACGGTGCTGGAGATCACCCGGCAGTTCAGCAAGCAATGCCCCTCACCCCTGCTAAGTCTCATCATCAGCATGGCAGATGAGAAGAAGGCCAGCGGGAAGGAATCCGACTCCCTCTATTACAGCGATCAGGAGGGCATACTTGCCGGCACCGACCCCGCCGATGACGAGAGTCCCTCCCTGGCTTCCCGGCTCTTCAGGAAAAAGGACGGCAGCTACCTCTACATGCTCACCGCCACCATGGAGATGGGAGGACTCTATTCCGACATGTCACGGTTCTTCTCGGTGGACTGGCAGCAGGGCCGGATCACCCCCCTTAAGGACTATGCCCCCGAAAACTATCCCCAGCCCTTCAGATCCAACGGCACCGTGACTGAGTCCCACGGAGCCGAAAAAGACGGCAAGGTGGTTATCAGCTATGAGATCACCGACGGGATGCACATGCAGTTTGTCAGTTTCTTTTCCTGGGACGGCAGCACCCACACTTATCAGGGCAGCACCATTGACCTGCCCAGACAGAAGGTGCTCCCCCGCAGGATCACTTCAAAGAACATCCGCTTCTTTGCCTTTGCAGACGTGGACGATGACGGCAATTCCGAACTGTTTCTGAGCACCGGGGATCATGAAACCGAGATCGCCGTCGGGATCAGAAGCTATGAGAAAAAGGAGCAGATCCTCCTGAGCCGCAGCGGGAACAGCAGATTCCGCCTCTTCGAAAAAGGTCTGGCCGTGGAGGCCGGATGCGGCTCCGGATGTGCCACCACAGACTATGTGATGCTGAAGGACAGCAGATACCTTGACCGGCTGAACGTCTACACCCTGACACCCCCGGACGGCAGAGCCCCTGAAGTGACCTACACCCTCCACACCACCGGTGGCGAGAAGGAGCTCACCCCGGTCCAGGGGGAGAAGTTCATCCGGGAGATGGGAGCCGAAAAGAAACTCAACCTGGACTGGCAGCCCCTGCTGAAGCTGGATCTCTCATGATCTGAGCTGCAAAAAAAAGGGAGCCGGCGCATCAGCACACACCAGCTCCCTGTCAGGGGATCTCCAGCTGGACACGCAGCCATGTGATGCCGAGCCCTCCCCCAAAAAACAGAGCCGGGAGAGGCTCCTGTCAGTTCAGATCACCGCTCCCGGCATTTCCCCTGCCGTCTTTTACCGATAGATACGGGGTACATTCAGTTCCAAGCCAAGCCAAGCCAATCCACTCCATCCGGTCCGGATCCGGTTCCCGGAGCCCCCCTTAAGCCGCTCCGGTCTTTCCCCCGCCCGGCCCCAGATCCCTGCCGCAGGATCCCGCCATGATCCGGTATTTCCGGCCCCAAAGTCTCTGCCCCGCAGCTTCCGGAAAGATCAGCCGGAAAACCTTTCAGCAGGGCTATTTGTTCAGATCTGGCAGTCCGCCCTCCCGGGCAGCCTGGGAGTTCATCTCTTTGGGTGTCATGGGCGGGGCAGGACGTCTGGCGGGAGACATCCCTGCCAGGCTCTTATCCACGGCATCCGCCTTTCCTTTGATCTCATCGGAGTTGATATCCTCCTCACTGCCGGCACTCATGTCATTGACGCCCTCCACACCGAAGGTGCTGAGATCTGCCGGGGAATCATAGTTGAACTTGGTCCGGACGCTGGTGGACGGCTTCACGCTGATCACCACCCGGCGGTTGGAGTTGCGCCCCTGGAGGGTGGCATTGGAGGCGATATGCTCCTTCTCACCGTAGGAGTTCCGGACGATTTTATCCCGGGGGATACTGCTCTGCTCGATATACTTGCTGATCATGTTGGCCCGGCGGGCAGAGGCCTCCCGGTTATGCTCCGTGGTGCCGAAACTGTCACTGTAGGAGTCGATGACCAGCTCCTGGACACTGGGATCATAGGACAGGTAAGTAACCAGCCGATCCAGGCGGATCTTTGACTCCGGCGTCAAATCACTGGTGTCATCGTCAAAGGTGAGGACAGTGAAGGCCACATCCTCAAAACTGTAGGGAAGCAGGTTGTTCATGCACTCCGTGAACTGCCGGAAGCTCTTTTTGAAATTGATGGCGGTGACCGTCACCTGCACCGGACGGTTCTGGTAGTACCAGTCGTTGTAGAAGAAACCCAGGTTCCGGCCCTGGCTCAGAGCCGAGGTCAGTGTCCAGGCGTTCTGATCCGACAGCTCACCGGAAAAGAACTTGTAGTTCTTCATGGTGGACAGGGGATTGTCCGGGATCCCGGGACGGTAGCTGGGAGCTATGGCCCGGACGTCCACATCATGGGTGTTTTTGGACTCCAGGGCGGGGAGCATGTTGAAATACAGGTTGCGGTTCTTGGACGCGCTGGAGGTGAAGGACACCCGGCCGTAATCCGGGATCTCATGAACCAGGCGGCAGGTCAGCCGTGACTGCTCCTCCAGGTTCCACACCGAGTGGCTGATGGGCGCCTTGAACTCATATTCAGCACCGCTGGCAGTTCCCCCGGCCAGCAGGAGCAAAGCCATGCAGCTCATCATTCCCGTCTTCATACCCGACTCCCCATAAGCACATCCCAGGATCTGTGATCCCCTACCGGAAACCGCATGCGGACTCCCCTGGGCAGCACACCCGGTCTCCGGAGAGAACATAGCATAAACAATGCCAGAACGTCCCAGCCCTTTGCCCGGGATCCGTCCCGCCGAACCCAGGGGAGGATGGGGGCTTCCGGAATGCCGGCAAAACCCGACAGCAGGATCAGTCAGTGATCAGTTGGGTCCCAGGTAAATATCCTGGCTCCGGGCCTGCTCCATGAAGGCTGCCAGCCGGCCGTCCTCCAGGATCAGGCTGCCCGAGGAGGGGAACAGTGCGGCCACCTGCTCCGGAGTCATCTTCCGGAAAAAATCCGGTTCCAAAGGCTTGAAGAAGGTGCCGCCAAAGGTGTTTCCCGCCGCAGATCCGGAGGAACTCACTTCCTGCCGGACAGCAACACTGCCGTCCCGCCCCCACACCAGGGTCATGTAGGTGAGCTCGTCCCCGTGGCCGGGGATCCGGGCAAAATACAGATCAGAGGGCCTAAAGTGCAGCCCCGCCCTCCGGGCAAACTCCTGGGCGAAGGAGCCCAGGGAGCCCCGGATCAGGGTGCTGTTGCCCCTGAAGATCCCCTCCAGGGCCGGCGTCACCTCCAGCCTGGTCACCGACGAGGGCAGGATCAGCTCCTTCAGGGCGGTCAGCTCTTCCAGAAAGGCAGGATCCACCTCCGTGAAGCGGTGGCCCCGAGCCCGGTTGTTCTCCAGCTCCAGGGAAATATCCCGGGGAAGACGGTCATACTCCTCCCGGAAGGCCTCCAGGGCCTCCCCAGGCTGCTCCTCATCCTCAAAGCAGTCCGCAGACAGACGCCCCCGGCCACTGGCCACGAGCATCAGTTCATAATCGCCGTCAAATTCATAGTCCAGCAGGCACATAAGTCACCTCCTCTGCCGTGGGTCCGGACGTTCATCAGATCCGGAGGCACCGGCTCAGTTCGCAGGGCAGCACAGAGAAACCGGTTCAGTTCCCCGATCAGGCCGTATCAGCATAGTTCCCCATCAGCCCGTAAGCGCCAACACAGTTTCCCGGACAGCCGGAAAACACCCAATCAGTTCCCAGTTCCCCCGGCAGCCAGGATGACCGGTCCTGTTCCCGGACAGACCCAGGATCCGGTTCAGTTCCCTGTGCAACTCCTATTCCGCCGCAACGTTTTCGGCTTCCATCTCCGGAGCAGAGTCCGCCGGTGGCGTCTGCTCCCCCTGGCGCTCCCGGGCGGCCCGCTCCTCCATGGCGGCCTCTGTGGAAAGGGTGAAGATCTCTTCGATCTGGCGGTTGGACAGATCGCCGATCCAGCTCTCGCCCACATTCACCGCCACATCCGCCAGATCCTTCTTGCTGCGGATGATCTCGTTGATCTTCTCCTCAAAGGTGTTGGCGCAGATCAGGCGGTACACCTGGACATTCTGGGTCTGGCCGATGCGGTAGGCCCGGTCGGTGGCCTGATCCTCCACCGCCGGGTTCCACCACAGATCAAAGTGGATCACGGCAGAGGCTGCCGTCAGTGTCAGGCCGGTGCCTGCCGCCTTCAGGGACAGGATCATGCACCGCTCCTCCCGGCGGTTCTGGAAGCGCTCCACCATGAGGGCCCGCTGATCGGCGGGAACACCCCCGTGGATGAACTGGGGCTTAAAGCCCGTGCGCTCCTCAATCCAGGACTGGAGCAGATCCCCCATGACCCTGAACTGGGTGAAGATCAGGCACTGACGGCTGTTCTCCCGCATCTCCTCCAGCAGTTCAAACAGCACCTCCATCTTGCCGGAGAAGTCCGGCCCCTGATGGGGATCCTCCTGGGAGAAATGTGAGGGTGCATTGCAGATCTGCTTGAGATCCTGGATCAGGCTCAGGACCATGGCGCAGCGCATTTCTCCTTTCACGGTCTTCATCGCCTGCATGGTCTGCTGGACCTTGGCCTCATACAGGGCAGCCTGCACCGGAGTCAGGGAGCAGTATTTGTCCACCACAATCTTGTCCGGCAGATCGCTTATCACCGACTTGTCAGTCTTGAGCCGGCGCATGATGAAGGGCGCCGTGACCCGGCGGAAGGAGCGCACCGCCTCAGGATCCCGGTTCTTCTCAATGGGATTGGCGTACTCCCGCTGGAAGAGTTCCGGGGTGCCCAGCAGACCCGGATTGGTGAAGTCCATAATGGACCAGTACTCCATGAGGCGGTTCTCCACCGGAGTGCCCGACAGGGCGATCATGGAATCCGCCTTCACGGATCTGACCGCATGGAACACCTTGGATTTGTGGTTCTTGATGTTCTGAGCCTCGTCTATGATCACCAGGCGGAAGTTCTTTTTCCGGAACAGCGCGATGTCCGATCGCAGGACGCCGTAGGTGGTGATGATCAGGTGGGCGGGGATCCCCAGATCCCGCTCCTTGTAAAAGACGTTGCAGGTGAGCTCCGGGGCAAACCGGGCAACCTCCTTCTGCCAGTTGATCACCAGGGAGGTGGGCACCACCACCAGAGCCTGGCGCTGATCCAGCTCACCGTCGGCCCGCAACTTCTCCAGGGCGGCGATGACCTGCAAGGTCTTGCCCAGACCCATGTCATCAGCCAGGATGGAGCCCATCATGGTCCGCAGGTTCCGGATAAGCCAGCTGTAGCCCCGGATCTGGTAAGGCCTGAGATCCGCCCTGAGGGATCCGGGAAGGGCTGTGCTGTCCTCGGACAGCAGGCGGGACAGTGCGTCCTTCAGCTCCCGGGTGATGCGCACATTGTCCTCACCGAAGCGCCCGGTAAGGGCCGCCGCCATCAGCCGCTGCTTCGAGGGCGCCCCCTGGCCGAGCATCAGCTTTTTGGCAATGCGGGAGGTCAGAGAGGGATCCACATAGACAAAGCTGCTGCCAAAGCGCACCACCTTGCCCTCATGGCGCCGCAGCTCCGCAAACTCCTCCGCCGTGATATTGTGATCCCCCAGTGCGATGTCCCAGCGGAAGCGCATGAGCTCCTCAAGTCCCAGGCAGCCTGAGCCCTCATCCCAGGAGTTCTTCAGACTCAGAGTCATGGAGGAGCGGGGATAAATCACCTTTCTCAGGGATCGGGGCACGATCAGCCGCACCCCCAGCAGTTTCATGGCGGGAATGGTGGAGAGGATCATCTCCGCCATGTCCTTCAGGGCAATGGTGCCCTCGCCGCCCCGGGTCTCCAGCAGCTCTGTCAGGGCCGGGCACACGGCACTCAGCCGGGAGGTGGTGCGCAGGCACTCAAACTTGATCTTGCCGTACTCAGGCTTCTCGATAATGTCCGCCAGGGGGATGAACACATCCTCCGGGGTGCCGGTGATATCCAGGCGGTTGAAGCCCATGGAGATCCCCACCCCGGTGTCATTGTCAAACAGACCCTTCCGGGGGGCGTCCCCGGCCTTGCCGGATCCGGCTCCACTGTCAGTCTCCCCAGGATCATTCTCCCGGGCCGCCTCATCATCGTCCGTCACCGGGGCCAGGGAGATCCCCTCCCCGGGCTCAGTCTCCTCCTCCAATGCGTCAAAGTCCACATAGAAGGAGCCGGAGTCCTCCCCGGAGCGCACTGCCTTCACCACATTCTCCAGCTGGCAGAAGGAGCGATCCTCCAGGATGATCACCGGCTGCACCTGGAGATCCTGCAGGTAGATGGGGGCGATCCAGGACTCCATGCCCATCCTGACACTGCTGCCGGCAAGCAGCTCCTGGGTATCCACCATCTGCCCCAGGAACAGGCTGGACATCTCAGGCGGCAGGGACTCACCCTCGTAATGGGTCAGGGCAATGAAGGCCTTGACCACATAGCTGCCGATGAAGAAGCTTAAGATCATCTCGCCCAGGACCCGGGGGTTCATCACCTCCGGCCGGCGGTCAATTTTGACCACAGTGTCCGGCACCCGGAGGAAGGCGGCACCCACCGCGTCCGTCAGTTCCCGGACTCCCGGATCCATCACTGCGGGGATCCAGCGGACGGTGAACAGATCGTCCACCGGCTCGTAGATCTGGGGGATCACCGCCCCCTGGCGCACCAGCTTGGTGGCGGCAAACCAGGCGTGGTACAGAAGTTCTGTCTCCACCGGGGCAGTTTCCAGAAGGCGCTGATCCATGGATCCGGAAAACATTTCATGAAAGCCGGCCCCCTCCAGGCATTTGCCGTCAGCCGGGGAGAAGGGACGCACGGTTACCGGCTCCCCGGAGTTGGCGGCGGAATGGATCCTCCAGGAAAGATCCGGTCCAGGCCGCGCCTGGCCCCAGGAGTCAAAGGCCAGGGCCGGGCCCTCGCTGCCCCACTCGGGCAGATCCCGGTCAGTCCGGTCCCGCATCTGCTGATCGGCCAGACGCATGGCCTTGGCCAGGCACTTGCACATCCGGTCCCTGAGATCCCCGTGGACATAGCCGGCCGGGGAGGGCTTGAACAGTCCGGTGACTGAATCCAGTAGCTCCGGGATCTCTCTGAAGGTCGCCTTCTTCAGTTCCTCGGCAGTCAGGGGCTGGAGCACCCGCCCTTTCTCCTCCAGCAGCTGCCTCCAGGTGGGCATCTCACTCTGCTCCGCCTGCTCAAAGTTCACATTGAGCCGGGCCAGCTCTGACACGATGTCAAAGCCCCTCATGTCAAAGAAAACAAAGGGATTGGCATCGATCTCCTGGCTGAGCTTGTAGATCACCGCCGCGATGTGCTTGCAGGGAACCGCATGATCCGGGCAGGAGCAGGTGGTATGCAGATCAGACCATTTCCTGGGGAAGACATGGATCCCCAGGCCGTCGGCCAGGGAGTCAATCTCCGGGGCCAGTTCCCGGGAGGAGAGCTTGGCCAGGATCACCGGAGAGTTGGCAATTTCCCGGAGCAGCTCCTCCTTCTCATCCCCGGAAAAGCGGGGGAACTCGATCTTCACCGAATAGAAGGGATCGCACTGGCCCTTCACCCGGGCCTTAACACAGCCTTTGGCAGGATCCATGATCACGGAGAAAACCTTGCCCTGGGAGGCATAACTGAATCCCCGGGGGATCCGGTTGGCGTAGTCAATGCCCTTCAGGGCGTCCAGCCAGCGGGTTCCCCACCAGGTTGTGCCGTACTCGTCTGTGTTTTTTGCCATTGTGCTCACCGTTTTCCAACTGCGCGAAAACTGCCGCCGGGAAGGCGCTCCTCCCGGAACATGTCCGGCAGCACAGCAATGCCCCTGGCGCCCGGGGCAGGACGCCCCCCGGGGCGGCACGGAATACCATCTGCCGGATGAGAAAAAAAACAAAATCCCTTAAAACCGGACCTGATCCGGGACCGGGCACCCTGTCGATAGCAGGGTGGATCCGGAAGGCGGCAGGCGGTATGGGCGGGATCTGATCTCCGGAATTGTCACACAGAACATGTCTCAGTGCAAGAAAACACTACATATTGTGGCAGAGCGCCGCTGGAAACATCACATGTGCGCTGCCCGGAAGCCGGGGCTCAGTTCCCCGGCATGCCAGGATCCAGGACGGCGGCATACAGGCATCATGGTTCCAGGACTTGCCGGATGACGGTTCTCCCGGCAAAAGGTGTCACCCTTGGCATGCGCCGGCGTCAACTTCTCACCTCTGATCCGCCGGAGGGTGAATGGGGCATGCTATAATCATCTTTGGTCAGCGGGGAGAGCCCGGCCGCATTTCAAGATGGTGAGAAACTATGAGCACAAAAAATCTGCTGCTGTCAAAACGGATGGCTGAGCGGTTCCGGGGATTCTATCCGGTGGTGGTTGATCTGGAGACGGCGGGGTTCAACAGCCAGGAGAACGCCCTCCTGGAAGTGGGCGCCTGCCTCCTCCGCCTGGACGAAGACGGGATCCTGCACCCCGGTGAGGTGCTGGACTACCATATCCGGCCCTTCGAGGGAGCGGTGATCAATGAGAAGTCCTGCCGGTTCATCAATGTGGATCCCTATGATCCCGCCCGGCAGGCCGAAGCGGAGGCCCCGGCCCTCAGGGACTTCTTCAAAAGGGTGACCTCGGAGATGAAGCTCGCCCACTGCCGCCGGGCAGTAATGGTGGCCCACAACGCCGCCTTTGATCAGGGCTTCCTCAATGCCGCCGTGGAGCGGAACCATCTCAGGAACCGCTGTCCCTTCCATCCCTTCTCCACCTTTGACACCTCCGCCCTGTCCGGGATCTTCCTGGGTCACACGGTGCTGGCCAACGCCTGCTCCCTGGCGGGGATCGAATATGACAATGCCCAGGCCCACGGGGCCCGGTATGACGCCGAAGTCACCGCCAAGCTCTTCTGCGCCATTGCCAACGGCTACCGCAGCCTGCTTCTGGGGGAGGACTCCTTCCCGCCGATCCCCCTGCCCGCATCAGAGGATCCCGGTGAGGAGCAGGACGCCGGCAGTCCGGCGGAGGACTCCGCTGACAGCCAGGACAGCACCGCCCGGTAACCACCCTCAGGCGCTGCCCGGATCTGGCCTTCATCCGGATCCTGCCGCCCCGCGGCAAGTCCACCTAAACCCGCCGAAAGCCGCCGGACAGCATCTGGGCGCCCCTTCCGTTTCCCACGGGGATTTTCCGGGCATCCGGCGCTCCCCGGTCCCGGAATCATTTCAGGAACAGAACATGATCTCCTTCAGAACCCCCGGCCTCCTCCTGGCCGCCGCCCTTCTCTGTGCCCTCACCCCCGCAGCTGTGGCTGGGGATAACAGCAGCCCGGAAAGTCCCCGGACAGTGCTGCTGGATCCCGGTCACGACTACAAGTCCACGGGGGCCTACTCCAGCAGCAACGTCCCGGAATACCGGTTCAACCTGAGGATCGCTGATGAACTGAAAGCCAAGCTAGAAAGCCGGGGCTACCGGGTTATGGTCACCCACGGCGCAGACGAACTGAGTTCCCTGGCAGATCGGACCAGGTTTACCAGCTATGATATCTTTGTGTCCCTGCACCACGATTCCATTGATGAGGAATACTGCCTCCACGGCATAAAGCCCTGCACCACCTACAGCGCCTACGGCTATTCCCTGTGGGTGTCTCCGGAAAACCCCCAGTACAGCAAGTCCTACCGTCTGGCCGATCTCATCGGCACCCGGCTGACCGAGGATCATTTCATCCACAGCGTCCACCATGTGATGGTCACCCGCCGGGAGGTGCTGGACCGGGCAAAGGGCATTTTCTCCTTTCCCCACTGTTATGTGCTGCGCCACAACAAGAAGCCCGCCATTCTCATCGAAGTGGCGGTGATCACCAATCCCCTGGACGAGCAGAATGCTGAGAGTGCCGATTTCAGGAACAGGTTTCTGGAAAATGTGGCCGGGGGAATAGACGACTACTTCCAGGACACTTCAGGGGCCGTCCAGCCCCCTCCGCAGCCGGAGGCGGCAAACAACAGAACCGGAGCACGGTCCGGAAAGGTCCAGACCCGCAGCCGGGGCACCGCCTCCGGGAGGACGGCAGCCAGGGGGAAAAAGGGAAGCCGGCAGCACCGGAACGGAAAACGCGGCTGATCCCATGAGTCCGGAGAGGGGCCAGGCCAGCCAGAGACCAGCCTGTGGGGACGCCAGGAACTTACCCTGGAACAGCAAGATCAACGGCACACAGATCCTCACAGGAACCGGCACTCTCCCCGGAGCGGGGGATGGTGACAGAAGGCCTTGGCAGATGACGCCGTCGGAGAAATTGTGCCATCAGTGAGGCCACAATCTCACCACCGCCCGTCCCCAAAAGATTGTGCCATCAGTGAGACCACAATCTCCGCCGCCCTCCCTTCCCCAAAGGATTGTGCCATCAGTGAGACCACAATCCCGCGGCCTCAGGATCTCCCGGCTTTCCCGGATCAGCAAAGCACGGATCGCAAAATTGCAGACCGCTCCCGGTTTGTATCCGCCCAGGGACTTATAATGACAGTGTTTTCCGCCGGGCTGTGCCGGGAAGTTCCTGGGACTCCGCCCCTTAAGCAGAGGCGCCCCGGCGGCAACATTCCTCCCTTTGGGAAAATCCGTCCCGGCTGTGAAGCCGCAGCCGCCAACAGCAACAGGAGTTAATCATGTTTGAACTGCCGCCCCTCCCCTATGAGAAAACCGCTCTGGCTCCCTTCCTTTCTGAGGAAACCCTGACCTTTCACCATGACAAGCACTTCAACGCCTATGTCACCACCCTGAACACCCTCATCAAGGACACTCCCTACGCTGAACTGTCCCTGGAGGAGATCATCCGCAAGGCCGCTGCTGAAGACAACAAGCCGATCTTCAACAATGCCGGCCAGGTGTTCAACCACGACTTCTACTTCAAGTGCCTGGGACCTGCCCATAAGGAAGGTGAGGGAGACGCCTGCCCCCTGGACGGCTGCGCCCTGAAGAAAATGGTGGGAGAGATCTTCGGCGGACGGGAGAAGTTCTGGGAAAGCCTGGTGAAGGCCGCCACCGGCAATTTCGGCTCCGGCTGGACATGGCTGGTGCAGGAAAACGGCAAACTGGAGATCCTGAACTACTCCAATGCTGACAGTCCGGTGAGGGACCGCCCCTCCGCCACGCCCCTGCTGTGCATTGACGTCTGGGAGCATGCCTACTACATTGACTACCGCAATGACCGGAAGAAGTATGTGGAGCAGATGCTGCAGCACGTCAACTGGGTGCAGGTAGCCTCCAGGGTGTCCTGACAGTTGGCTGGCACCGGAAACGAGGCGGCGGCGCTGATCCGACTCAGAAGGGATCTGCACCGCCACCCGGAAGCCGCCTGGCAGGAATACCGGACCACCGCCCTGGTGGAAAGGATCCTCAGGGATGCGGGGCTTGCGATCCTGCGCCTTGGGGATCTCCTGCCGGATCCCGGGAAGGACGCCCCGGGATGCCAGGAATACGCCGCCCAGGCGAAGGACAGGGCCCTGGCTGAGGACGCTCCGCCGGAGATCATCCGTAAGCTCCGGCTGCCCGGTCTGCTGGCCGTCCTGGACACCGGACGTCCCGGTCCCCGCCGGGGACTGCGGTGTGATCTGGACGCCGTGCCGGTTCAGGAGGCAGAGGACGCTGGTCACCGGCCTTTCAGGGAAGGCTTTGCCTCAGCGCATCCGGGGATCAGCCACGCCTGCGGCCATGACGGACACACCGCCCTGGCCGTCCACACTGCCCTGAGGCTTGCCGCCAGAAGGGAAAGACTCAGGGGATCGTGGGTATTCATCTTCCAACCTGCCGAGGAGGGCTGCCGCGGTGCCTGGGCTCTGCGGCATCTCCCCCAGATCTTGGATCTGGACGAACTGTACGGCTTTCACCTGGGGATCTGCGCCCGGGACGGGGAAATCGTCTCCGATCCGGATCATTTTCTCATTTCGACCAAGTTTGACGTCACCATCCATGGTCTCAGCGCCCATGCCGGGATCGAGCCGGAAAAGGGGATCAACGCCCTCAGGTGCGCCTGTGAATCCGCCGTCAGACTGTTTGAACTGGGAGCCCTCCGCCCCTCAGCACGGTTCAACATCGGCATGTTCAGCAGCCCCAATCCCCGGAACGCCGTGGCCGATCATGTCACCTTCCAGTGCGAGTGCCGGGATCTCACCGAAAAAGGCAATGAGGAGATCCTTGAGCGGGCCCGTGAAATACTCCGGGAAACCTGCTCCCGCCACGGCTGCGGTCTGGACACGGTGATCACCGGACGGGCGGCATCCATCACCAACAGCCCCACTCTTGCCGCCGCCGTGGCCAGGGCCGGCGCCGCTGCAGGACTTAAGGAAGGCTCCAACCGCCATTTCAATGCCTGCGAGGACTGCGGACACCTCATCCGCGCTGTCCAGGATGCAGGCGGTGAGGGAGCCTATTTTGTCATCGGCAACTCAACAGCCGCCGGGCACCACAGCAGCCGCTTCGATCTCAGTGAGGAAAGCCTGCCCCAGGCACTGGATCTGCTGACCTGTCTTCTCACGGCGGACAGCAGCACAGCACCGGCAGATCAGCCGCATACGAACTGATAGGCAGCCGGCTGTCGGGAAAACTGCTCAGCTCCCGGACTCATACTCCAGGACATCCGAGTTTCACAGAAGGATCCGGTGCCCGGAAACTAAGTGACACGGCAGAGGCCTTGTTCGGCCTGAAAACTGCCGGGGAAGTGCTCTGGCGCCAGATCCTGGTGATGCAGACCGGAGAGTCCGGCCAGACTGCCACCAGTCGGTTACCGGCAAACAGACAGTGAGCTTCACACAACGCCCTCAGAAGCCAACCGAAGATCATGAACAAAGACCGCTACCCAGAAACTGAGCGCCCCAAATACGTTCCGGAAACCACATGCCAATTACGGACTTACGGGGATCCGAGGCCAGATGGCGGAGACACCGTCCCGCAGAATACTGCTGCCAGTCCGCCGGTTTCCGGAGCCGCCGATCAGGAGACACCACAGGAACGTTTCCGGAAAGCTCTGGGACAGGTGATCCGTGATCCGGACGGCCTGCTGATCTTTCTCCACGGCTTTCTGGGATGCGGGGCTGAATGGCACGATGCCCTGGACATTCTCAGGGGACAGGTGCGCTGCGCCCTGGTCGCCCCGGATCTCCCTGGTCACGGGACATGTTCCCTTCCGGTGACCAGGGATTTCCGGCTGGAGGATGCGGTGCCTGCTCTTTCTGCCTGCAGCAACTGCGTGATCTGGGGGTATTCCATGGGCGGCCGCATCGCTATGATGACAGCAGCCAGAATGCTTGATCAGGCTGACAGCCGGGGGGGCATCTGCAGGATCCGGGGGCTAGTCATAGAAAGTGCCCATCCGGGCCTCACTGACAGTTACACCCGTCAGCTGCGCCACGAGAATGACAGCAGGTGGGCCCAGAAGTTTGAGGAAGAACAGCCGGAAGATGTGCTCAGCCAGTGGTACATGCAGCCGGTATTCAGTTCGCTGACCTCTGAGCAGAAAAGACTCCTGACTGCCGAAAAACTGTTCACCGACGGAAGCCGTCCCGCCGCCGCCCTCAGAACATTCAGCCTGGGATCCCAGAAAGATCTGGCGCCGGTTCTGCAACGTCTGCCCACTCTGTACCTTTACGGCACCGGAGACTCCCGCTTCACCTCCGTGGCCGAAGAGATCAGAACAAGAGCTCCAGGTGCCTGGATCATGCCCGTAGACGGCGGCAGCCATAATCTCCACCGTTTCCGCCTGAGGGAGATCCTGCATCTGGCAGGACTGCCGCTACCGGAAAACACCAGCAGGATCCAGTCTGGAAGCACTGCCGGAACCGTCCCCGGTTCTGCAGGAAAAACAGACATCAGGGACGCCGACACAAGTGCGTCCGCCGAACCTGTGGAATAACACCCTGATCCGCCGCAACAGCGGCAGACGGGAGCCCGTCAGCGCCTTTTCCCATGCTGAACCGCGGACCTGCCGGTTCCCTCCGGCAGACACCGCATCAGATCTCCACAGATGCATTGAAAGTAGTTATGAACACTGCCGCATCCAGCCTCCTCTCCGCCTTAGGAGCACTTCTGCTGCCATTGATGGTTGGGTATGCCCTGCACCAGCGCGGACTTATGTCCGACAAAGCCACCAATTTCCTCATCAAGTTCAACATACGTTTTGTCTACGGCCTGCTGACCCTGCTAAGTTTCTGGGTTCTGCCACTGAACCGGGATCTGGCGGTTCTGTTGCCCTTCGGGATAGTTTATGTGGGCGTGCCAGGCCTGGCCGGTATGCTGCTCACCCGAAGAAAGCTGCCTGATCCGGCCGAGCGAGGGGCCTGCATGATGAGTGCCATGCTGTCAAACATCGGCACTCTGAGCGGAGTTTGTGCCTTCATTCTTTTTCAGGATCCTGGTTTTGCCTACTGCCAGATCATAGCGGCCTGCCAGAACACCCTGCTGGTGCTGGTGTGCTTCCCCCTTGCGGCACATTATAAGAGTCTGGCAGAAATAAACTGCAGATCAGAAAGCACCGGCATCAGCAGGAAGGAAAAACCGGACGGAAAGAAGATCTCCGGCGGATCCGACGGTCCTGATGCCGGTGCGGGAAGCGGAGAGCAACATAACAGCGGTACCGGGAAAATACCAGATCCCCCAGCTAAGGGAGCCCCTCCAGGGGCCTGGAACAGCCGGTGGTCTATCCACTGGGGGAAGATGTTCAGCTGGAACCAGATAAGCCTGCTGGGCATTGTGGCAGGACTCCTGCTGAACGCCACCGGAATTGAGCGGCCGGAGATCCTGGGGGACATCTTCCCCGCCCTGGTACACACCGGAGCCTGGACCGCACTGCTGCCTGTGGGCTGCCTCATAAGTTTCAGGAAGGTTCGCAGTTACCTTGGCAAAGTCCGGGATCTCACCCTGCTGCGCTTTGTTCTCATGCCACTGTTCATCTGGTGCGTGGCCCGCTTCCTGTTCCGGGATCAGATACTCCTTGACACCATGCTGCTGTGCGCCATGGCGCCCACAGCCATCAACGCAGTGCTGGTTTCAAGACTTTACAGTCTAAACACGGATCTGGCAGCCAGTTCCTTTATGATCACAACCGCCCTCTACCTGATGGTGATCTTCCCCCTGTTTGTAGTGCTGCATAACTGAGGCCAAGGACCAGGGCATCGGTACAGGCAACACCACTTTCTCAGAGCCCGCTGGACAGACAGGCCGGTCTCTCCCACATCCGAAGATACGGAAACTGAACGCACGGTCATAAATGACACCAAAGTTCACCGTCATTGCAAGTGAGCCATGGTTGCAGGAACACCAGAGAAAGATCTCCAGTTGACAGTTAAACCACAAGTTGACACAAGACCGGGGCTACAGAAGAAAGCTTGGCGTTCTTTCGGTGATCCTGACGGACGTAACAGATCTAAAAGCTTGTTCAGGAAAAATTAGCAGGAAAATTTTTGCAAAAGTGTATCCTTTTGCTTGGGAAACCGTTTGAATTGTGACTGCAAAACATGAGTCATAAGCATACGGTACTTAGTATAGTGTTAATTTTTTAATGTTCGGATATAGAGGCTTTTATGCTTACGATTGAAAAAACTAAGGAATTACTCAAATCAATTGGCGATGGCACTGTTGAGCTTGATGAAAACAACTGCTGCGAAATTGGTGTTCCGGAAAGTGATATCGTCGTCAACCTGCGATTTGTTGCAGAGGACGGACGGCTATTGCTGGGAACCGTAATAGGTGAACTGCCTGACTCTTCACCCGTTGTGCTGGCCCATTTACTTGGCGAATTAATGAAGGCCAATTTCATGTGGGATCTGACTTTAGGAAACACCCTGTCACTGGTGGATGACAGCCGGATCGTGTTACAGAACTTCTATACTGAATCAGCAGAAACTACTTTTGCAGAGATGCTGCTTAACTTCTGTGAAAATACGGAATTTATGACAGCCTGGTACACTGATCTGAAAAATGAAACCGTTGAAGCCTTCAGAGAAAATAAAGAACTGATTGAAAACGACATCGATGTTGATTTAACAGAAGATGAGTCTGAAACGGTCAACGGAATGATTAGCGGTGCAAATATAATGACAGGAAACTTTGCCCTCAAAGCATAGGAGTACAATTATGGCACAATCTATAGAAGCACATTGTACCATTTAGTCTTTAACATAACAAACACAGGAGAAAATAATGAGCGGATTGGCAGTTGGAAATCAAAATCTTTCCAATATTCTCAACAGCGTGCATGATAATGATGTGCGTTTTAACGGCAGCCAAAAGGTTATGCTTTCAGGAAATGGCGAAATAACTGAAAGCAACGAAAGAAAAGGTTTGTTCACTGCCAAAAAAACCATAAATCTTATTACTGAAAAAACTCAGGTAAGCGTTAATATTCTCCGCAATGCACTGACTGATGCAATTGGAATGAAAGGTTTAGAAATTTTCAACCGCTATGTAAACGCCAAAAACATATCAGGGAAGCAACGGCTCACCATGCAGAGTCTTGCAAACATAAAAAGAGAAGTCAATGATTACCGTGCTTCTAAGGCTCAGCAGAACGCCGGGGCTGCCGCTAATAACAAACTGGATCTAAGCTCCATAAAAGCCATGGGTCACAGACAGACCCATGAAAGTGCCGAATCACTAATAACAGAAAATATGGCACGTTACTTCATGGGACTCTCAAAATCACATGCACATATCAGAGACGAAATGAGAGCCACTACTAACCTTCTTAAGAATATACCTATGGTCTATAGCGATAGCGCGATAAAGGGTGAACGTGGCTTTGAAAAACTCCAAATAACGCTGATGGATGCCAAGGAGAAACTCGGGTCATTAATAACCAGGCTTGATACTTTGCTTGATAAAGTTAAAACAGGCGCTGAATCAACGACAGGGGAATTTAGTGATCTTGATGCGAACGATGTAAAACATCTTAGCTCCGTTAATAAAACTCTTAAGCAGCACATAAACACTATATTGAAAAACATTGATAAAAATATTCAGAGCTGTCAGATAGCAAAAAATAATGACGGACGTCTTTATAAGAGTTTTAAGGACGGATTTACTACCAAAATTCAAGCAACCATCAGCATGATCCAAGAAGCCAAGGGCAAAATTACTGCCGCCCGTGATGGTAGTCAAGATCGTAAATTTGCAGCAAAGTGCACCGCCGCCATTATTAAACTGAATGCCATGGAGACCAGGTATAATAACGACCTGGCACGTTTAGAATCCTATCAACTGAAGGATGAGGATTCTGTACCTAAAAACTTTCTAAAGATATTCAAGAAAATAGGCGGCGAGGCTGGCAAAGAGATTAAAAAGCAGGTTAATTCACTGAAAATTCAAGGATATAAGCTTGACAAACACTGTGTAATGAACAAATTTGCCGCACTTATGGGAGCAAAAGATTGCTGGAAACAGAATATTACCCGCACCCTGTCATTAGATGTTGACTCCAAGCCGAAGAATTTCACGATTAATCTTGTACCTGCCAAAAATATTAACCCTAGCCTGTATGGTCAAGGTGTTAACGGCAACCCCAGTGCGGCAGTTCAGTCACCAGATCTCACCAACTGCTTCAGATCTGAGATTTCTGATGCCAATGGCAAAAAGCTCTTTACCGGTTACCGCCATGGGATCCTCGACGCAATTAAGGTCAAAGATGATGCTGTGCGCCTGGATTATGCCAAAAACAAGGCCAAACAGCTTCTCACCACCATAGTTCTTGATAAGCACCCTAATCAGCTCAGCCCGACCACCAAGAACAAGCCGCTGGAAATTAATCTCACCTCAGTAAATCTGGTAACACCCCTTGAATTTATGGGCACAGGTGAGAGAAAAATGGCAGAGAATCACATAAAAGCTCTCGAATCCCTTACCAAGGACGCAAACGGTAATATTGAGCCAATTAAACTCACTATTAATGGAACCGATGTCTGGGTTAAGGTAAATCTGCGCACTTTCCTGTCTCCCTGCAACAAATTTTCCCATGGTGTCCTTGGCGCTAAAATCTGGAATAATGCCAACAGCATAGGTAAAAATAATGAAAGTTTTACTCAGTTGTTCGGAGGCAACTTCCTTCAGCACAATGCATCAATAGCAAACCTTAAGTCAGATGCTGATTTTAATCAGCGCTTTAACGAATTTAAGCAGCAAATCGATGGCAATTCCGATGTAGGCAAGTTCATCAATAAAGCAGATTTATCACTGGCAGATAAGAAAAAGGTTTTTGTTCTTTGCCAGGAGATCAACCTTCTGATGCAGAACAAAAATTACCGCAATGACAAGGTGGATGCCTTTGAACTTCCGGCCCGCATTGCTCTGCTGAATGACATGGTGGGTAATGTCTCCTGCTATAACTGTAAAAGTGGCAAGGACCGAACCGGGCATCTGGATATCATAACCAAGCAGCTGGCAGTTAAAATGACAGCTCTGGATAATGACAATATGTCTGTTGGCACCTTTTTCAGCAAAAGCAGTTCTCTGGTAAGCTGCCTTGAAGGCCGTGGATATACAAATGCAAATGATATCCAGAATTTTGATCAGCTGGCCAAAAACTCAGGAAATCTTGAAATTCATCAGATGAATACCGGCCTTAAGGGATCCAAAGTCAACAGCCTTAATGGGGTGGTTGACCACTTTGGCGGTAAGGAAATTTTCAAGTTCTACACCGGTGCAAGCAAGTATGTTAAATCATAACTAATAAACTACCTGCAACAACACCTTTTTCAGGGCGGGATGATTAACTTTATCCCGTCCTCATATTTTTTCTTACGTAAAGTATCACAAAGTATCCCTGCTGACAGACTTTACACGCACAAGCAAAAAAATTAAAAAAAGTAATCATTAATAAAGGAGTGTCATAGCGTTATAAAATTATTATTGCGTACTTAGTCATCCTTTTGTGATTCTTTAAATTCCTTTTCTTCTGCTAGATCATGTATAGCTTTTACAATTTTCTCAATATTCAAGAAACTATTAGAGACAAACAATTCATCTATATCATTTTGGATTGCTGATGCATGACTTCGATCATTTTGATGAACTATCAAATTTCGTCTATAGAAAAGATCTGCTACAACTTGACCACCTGTTCTTATTGATATTTGTTCAGAAGATTTTGGAAAAGCTTTTTTCATGACTGGACCAAAACCTATTCCAATTAAGTTAAGTTGATCCTTAATACATTCCTTAGAGAGAAAAACTTCACGGCTGAAACGTTCATTCAAATATTCAAAAAACCATCCATTAGATGATTTTGCTTCAATTGCATTCTCTACCTTTCCCATTGGAACCAATAACATAGAATACTTCTCAGATTTATCCCAACGGCCTGTGAACATCCGGAACAAACAAAATTTACTCATCTCGTGAATATAATAATCTAGAAGTGCTTCTGCGAATACTACCTGTGATCGCCATATTGTTTTACATCCTTCGTAATTAGCCTCAGAAGCCAATGATTCAGCAACTTTAAATTGTGCTTTAAGAATATCCATACTTTCGTCAAAATGTTGCTTTATCTCTTTTAAAGAAAAATGTACTGGTGGCGTAACTTCATGAGAATCTCTATTCTTTATCTTGCGATTATTTAAGGAGAGATCAATATTTGATAACATGCTATATTCTCCACTCACATCTTAGAAACGATGTTTGCGAAGTCAAGGTTTAGCATCGGAATGGATCCGTACTTTCCATCAATATAACCCTTCTCGAAGTTCTCTTCCTTCCTTACATTTCTAATTTCAGCTAAAGAATAAAGATCTGTGGATCTATCGTTATTTCTAAGTTCAGTAAACCAAATCTGGTCCCGTCTAAAAAGATCAAGGTTCAACAATCCAGTGTCATGTGTAGAAAACAGCAATTGTGAAAATTTATCTGATTTCGTATCCATAAAGAGTTTCACAAGACCGTAAACAAGGGATTCATGTAAACTCGATTCAAGTTCATCACAAATCAGTACTTTTCCGTTCACTATAATATCCACAAGGGGGCTTAGCATTGCAAATAATTTCTTTATTCCTGACGACTCCTCGTGAAACAGGTCTGTTTCAAAAGACTTATATTCCACCTTTGCGGTAACTGCATCAACATTCTTTTTAAGTAGTATCGCCTTAAACTCATCTGAAAGGAACGGCGGAAGTTCAGCAGATTCCAATTTTTTCTTATCAATTGAAACTTTAATATCCTTGATCCCAGTTCCAAGTCCATCGAGAAACGCAATTACAGAAGCTTTTATTTTGGGATTAAGATTCATCTGATAAAGAGAATATTTCATCCAATTATCCTGGATCCCTGGACCGTAGATGACAAGTTCATCACTGAAAAACCGAAACGCTTCAGCGACCTCCTGAACAGAACTGAAATATGCAGCACAGGAAAGTAATAACCTATTTGGCTTAAGCACATCTTTGCATGAGGAAAATTTTCCTCTAAACTTACTACCTTGGCTAAAGGTCTCACCAGATCTCTCAAAAATTTTGGTTTGCCTGTTTTTGGGGAAATAATATAAATACTCTGACGACACTAACATGTTTCTTAATGTTAGTCCGTAAGCATATCTGATCCCGCCTATGACAAACTGAATTTTATAAGCAGTCTCCTTATCAAATCCCTCGAGTTTGTGAGGAACCTGAAGAATACCCTGTCCCGGCTGATGATTGATGCTGTTCATCACCAGCAGTTTCACAAAGGACAGAGCATCGATAAAATTACTTTTACCCGATCCATTTGCTCCATAGATAACTGCCGCTTTCAGCACTCTTATGCCATCCGCTTCATAAATTCTGTCCTCAAGCGTGCTGTCTGGTCCTGCCAGAGTTGAAAACAAAACTTCCCCCCGAATGGACTTGTGGTTCGAGCATATGAATTCAAGCAACATCAGAACTTCTCCCCCCAAAAACTCCCGGACTAAACCTTAACACCCCTCACACCATTTAACAAGCAAATTTGCGTCTTTTCTGCAAATCTATCCGTTAAATAGTAACTGCTAAGGGATTCCAGCCATGAACCCAGGATCCGCACCGCTTCCGAGAAGGCGGGTGCAGATCATGAGTTCCGTGGGTAAATGAAAAATGCGATGCCAGGGATACGGAAAGGACAATTTGAAACTTATAATGGGATCGCAGTCCCAGTAGCCATTCCTGCCGCCTCACTGCCGGAAGTGAAAACCCGACCGGATCTGACTGTAACACCTCCGGAAGGGGAAAACATGACAAGTGACGGCTCCACTGCCGCCCCTTTTACCCAGACGCCACTTCACCGTAACACCAAAGACATATCACACCAGAGGATCATCATGAACAGACTCCTGGCAAAAACCGCCCTCGGCGCACTTCTTGCAGCCGCCACCATTTCCTCAGCCGCCGCCGGCAGCCTGCCCCGAGGCTTTTACGTGGCAAACCAGGAAAGGGGCTCCATAGAGTTCCACCGGCAGGAAAACGGCCGGGTTTATGTGCGCATGACCACCCACGATATGGGCAGGCAGAGTTTCGCAGACATCGTCAACACCATAGCCCACGCCAGCGGCTCTTCCTCATGCACCAAGATGAAGGACAGCACCCCCATCGGCGGACCCCGCTTTCACTGCCAGTACAACATGGACCGGACACCCTACACCCTCCACCTGATCCCGTACTATCAGGATCACTTTGTCCTCTCGGTGGTCATTTCAGGGGACAACTACCCGGGCTTCGGGATCAGTTACGATGATGTGCAGGACATGATCGACTACTGGTTCAGTTACTGAGCTCAGGTGCAACCGGAGCGCAAGGCCGGATAAGTTCTCCCCAAAACCCCTGAAAAGTGTCCCTTCCATAGATCCTGGAGCGGCTCTACCCCAGACGAGTCAGAAGCCCAGGGACTTAAGCCATTTGGTCACCTGTTTCCGAGCCTCATCCAGGTCATTCTGAGCCGCGTGTCCGAAAATGGCAAAGCCCTCCAGCATGATCCCACGGGTGGCAGCCCTTATCCGTCTTTCCGCTCTACCCAGACCGCTGCCCTCATGGGTGCAGAAAGGAGCCACTTTCCGGCCGGCAAAATCGTAACTCTCCAGGAAGGTATAAACCGGCATGGGCACATCACCCCACCAGTTGGGATATCAGAGAAAGATCGTGTCATAGCCGTCAAAGCCGTCCACCACGCCTGCAAGGGCAGGCCGGGCACTCTCCTTCTTCTCCTGCTGGGCAAACCTGGTCAGTTCTGTGGATCCAGAAGGATACTGATCCTCTGCCACCCAGATCTCAAACACATCGCAGCCGGTTATGCTGGCGCTCATTCCCGCAATCACAGCGGTGTTGCCCTCAGTGGGATGGGGCTCAATCGGCCTCCATTTCCCCTCCATTTCCCCTGCATTCCCCCGGCATGAGACCAGCCAAACCTGCTGCGCCCACAGCCTGTCACTTCATGATGGAAGTGACATGCCCGCAGGAGCGGCAGCGGACAAACCAGGTGCCTGCCAGGGGACCACTGGGGATCAGCAGATCCTTAAGTTTCCGCAGGTGGCTTCCGATGAACCCCTCATTCTCCCCAGGCATGCTGGATGTCACCTCCAGATCCCGGGATCCGCACTCCGGGCATACAGACGTCTTCCTGATAAGTTCTCTCTCTTCGCTCTTCATCATCATCCCTGCTCCCCACCCTGGCGCCCAGACACCGGCACAGCAGAGTGTTCACGGACAATCAAATTCCACTTCCGCCCGGAGAACTCCGGATCCTCACGGCCTCTCCCTCTCCTGACAGCCATGACCACATTGTAAGCCCCGGGACACCCGCTCCGCCCCCTTCCGCCTCACGTTTTCCACAACCGGCAGACGGTGTCCTGTCCGCATCCTCTATCCGGGCAACAGGCGGTGGGTGTTTTGGTCTGGGGCACTGACAGCAGCACTTCCGGCCACAGATAGGCCCTGATCTTGCACTTCCCCCGGAATTGCTCCTACAATCAGCCAGCAGGGAGCCGGCAGATCCCGGATCCACCTTTCCCGGTAGCAGACCGATGAGGGCATGAGCCGCTGAGAGGGTCTCACGAGAGATCATCCCAGCGGGCCGGGCAGCACCCCGGACAGATCCGTCTTCACACAGATCAGCCCTTCACGATCAGCATTGCCGGGGGAAACCCGGTCAGCTCGGGCCGGATCCCGGATCCGGCATCCCGGATCGTCAAAGCAAGCACAGCATAAAGGAGCAGAACATGATCAGCATTCCCGAGGAGGAACTGTACGCCCCGGTCACCTGGGAGGACTGCAGCGCAGAATACACCGACATTCTCTACCACAAGTCCCCGGACGGGATCGCCCGGATCACCATCAACCGGCCCCAGGTGCGCAACGCCTTCCGCCCCCTGACGGTCCAGGAGATGATCCGGGCCCTGAACGACGCCCACTATGATGAGCACATCGGCGCCGTCATCCTCACCGGAGCCGGGGACAAGGCCTTCTGCTCCGGAGGTGATCAGAAGATCCGGGGGGACTACGGCGGCTACCGGGATGAGAACGGCACCCACCATCTGAATGTGCTGGAGCTGCAGCGGCTCATCCGCACCTGCCCCAAGCCCGTGGTGGCCATGGTTGCCGGCTACGCCGTGGGAGGCGGTCATGTGCTCCACCTCATGTGCGATCTGACCATTGCGGCGGACAACGCCATGTTCGGCCAGACCGGACCCCGGGTGGGCTCCTTTGACGGCGGCTACGGCGCCGCCTATATGGCCCGGATCGTGGGTCAGAAGAAGGCCCGGGAGATCTGGTTCCTGTGCCGGATGTACTCCGCCCGGGAGGCCCTGGACATGGGGCTGGTGAACACTGTGGTGCCCCTGGCGGATCTGGAAAAGGAGACTGTGCGCTGGTGCCGGGAGATCCTGGCCAACAGCCCCATGGCCATCCGCTGCATGAAGGCCGCCCTGAATGCGGACTGCGACGGCCAGGCGGGTCTCCAGGAGCTGGCGGGCAACGCCACCATGCTGTTCTACATGACCCCTGAGGGCCAGGAGGGCCGGAACGCCTTCAACGAGAAGCGCCGCCCGGACTTCACCCGTTTTCCCCGGAACCCCTGATCTCCGGGGCAATCTCCATGCTTGCGGTGCGCTACAGTCTGCCCCTGGCAGGCAGGATCTGCCTCGGACCCGGAAGCATCACCTGCCGGCAGGGGCTGTATTTCATCCGGGACGGCCTGGCAGCCGAATGCGCCCCCCTGCCCTTTTTCTCCCGGGAAAGCCTTCCCCCGCCCGGGGATGACACCATGACCGGGGAACAGCCCTCCGTCGCCTTCCCCATGTCACTGCTGCGGCTTGGGCTGACACCCGTGATGCCCCGCTCCTCCTACCCCCTGGCCGCCACCTCCGGCGATCTGGAGCACCTCGTCTCAGATCTCCGCCAAGATGATCTCCGCTGCGATCCCCCGGAAGATGAAGACGTGGCAGCCCAGCGGAGCACCGAACAGCCCGGTCTTCCCGTGTGCACCCGGATCTGCAAGATCAAGACCGGACGCCTGGACAGTGCCTCTGAAGCCCGGGCCATCCGAAAATTTCTGGAGGCGATCCCGGATATCAGGATCATCCTGGATCCCAACATGCGCTGGAGCCGGCGGGAAGCAGAGGACTTCATCAAAAGCCTCCCCCGGGAGCGGATCCTGTATGTGGAGGATCTCCTGCCGGATCCCCGGGAGGCAGCAGCAGCAGCCCGGAACTGCGGCGTCCGTCTGGGGCTGGATCAGCTCCTGCGGCAGACCGATCCCGCCTCCTGGGATCCCGGGATCCTGGGTGCCCTGGTGATCAAGCCCATGCTCACCGGATCGGCAGAGCAGTGCCGGAAACTGGTGGATCTCACCCAGGAGGCGGACATCATCCCGGTGATCTCCTCCTCCATGGAGTCCCCCTGGGGTCTGGGACTGCTCACCGCCTGGGCGGACAGCCTGCCGGAGCCGATCAAAAGGCGGCTCCTGCTGGGCACTGACACCTTGTCCGCATTTCCGGAAAAGATCCGCAAAGCCTTCAGGGCAGCAGAGCCCCGGGATCTCCGGAGCCTGCTCCGGGCGCCCGCCCTTCAGGGCTGCTTTTCCCCGCCCTTTCAGCTGAACATCACAGGAGAAGTCCCATGACCGCCACGGAGGATCTGCCGGAGAGGCAGCCAACCAAGGCTCTGTCCCCGATCCAGACCAGGATCCAGTCTCCATCACCGTCAACGGCACCGGCACCAGTGCGGCCCCAGCCGGCGATCCATGTGCCATCCCCTACCAGCGCCGGGACACCGCCAGCATCCCGTGCCCCGGGACAGCGGTACTCGGCCTATGCCGCCCAGCACCTGCCCGGGGGGATCCCGGGCAAGGAGGTGCTCAGCCCGGTGAGTTTTTATGCCGCATGCACCCCGGATGCCCCCGCCCTGATCACCGCCCAGGGCGCCCTCTCCTACAGGCAGTTGGATCATCTTATCCGCCGGGAGGCGCCTGGCCTCAGGGCACTGGCAGAAGCCCGCCAAACCCAGAAGCCGGGATCGCTTCCCCCGGTGATCCTGCTGTCCGCCGGGGTGGCGCCTGGGGTGTTGCTGCTGATCTGGCTCGCTTTCCACGCAGGGGTTGCCGTATGCCCGGTAAATCCCCGGCTGCCCCCGGCACGCCTGGAGGAGATTGTCAGCCGGATCCGGCCCGCCGCGGTCCTTATCCATCAGGACGGCGGTGCCCCAAAAGCAGATCAGGCCAGGCGCCGGATCTGCGCCGGTATGGCAGATCTGGCACCCCTGGCAGATCGCCTTAGGCAGGAGATCCTGACCCCGGAGACAGATGAAGCCCGGGATCCTGACGCTCCCGCCAGGGCTCCCCTGCTCCTGGAAACAAGCCGGACCGCCGATCTCATCCTGACCTCCGGCAGCTCCGGCACTCCCAAGGCCGCAGCCCACAGTCTTTCCTGCCTCCTGGCTGCAGTTGCTGACGGAGACATGCCCGAGAGCTCCGACATCAGCCTCCAGTCACTTCCTCTGTTCCACATCGGCGGGCTCATGATCTCCCTCAGGGCCCTGGCCTCCGGGAGCGCCGTGCTGGTGCCGCCCCCGGGCATGGCCGCCCAGGAGGCGATCCTGGCCTTCCACCCCTCGGTGGTGTCCCTGGTGCCCACCCAGATCCGCTCCCTGCTGGACACGGGCGCCGATCTGGCCCAGGCCGGGATCCGGAAGCTGCTCATCGGCGGCGGCGCCGTGACCCGCACCCTGCTCCGAGAATGTCTCAGCCGGGGTCTTGCTCCCTGGATCAGCTACGGCATGACCGAAAGCAGCGCCCAGATGTGCGCCCGGCAGATCACCTCCCCGGAAGATCTGGCAAGCCTCACGGCCTCCCCCCTCCCCGGACGGGAGATCCGGATCCGGGAGGGTGAGATCCAGTTCAGGGGACAGATAATGTTCCGGGGCTATCTCCAGCCTGACGGCAGGCTGGATCTGCCCTTAACCGCTGACGGCTGGTTTCCCACCGGGGATCTGGGATCATATGAGGACGGACAGCTCCGGGTTCTGGGCAGGAAGGACTGCATGTTTGTGTCCGGAGGGGAAAACATCCACCCGGAGACGGTGGAAAGGGCCATCAGCGAGATCACCGGCAGTCCCCGGTGCGCCGTGGTGGGAGTGCCGGATCCCCGGTGGGGCACGGCAGGGGTGGCCGTGGTGGACGGTCCGGCAGACGGACTCAGGGAAAAACTGAAGGCCTGCCTTGCCCCCCATGAGGTTCCCCGGCACTTCCTGCCCTGGCCGGAAGGCGGAAGCAGCGGCGGTCTCAAGTTCAGCCGGAAGGAGCTGGCAGCCTACGCCGCCAGGATCCTTGGCAGCCAGCACCAGGATGACTAGATCCGTGTGGAGCTTAAACTGGTTAGTGCTCACAATCACAGCCCTGGAGATCCCCGTTCCGGCACCATCGTCCCGGGATCCTGATCTGCCGTGCTGCTACGTGCAGTCCATCAGGATCCGGCGCACATACCCGGACCGGACTCAGCCTGGACGCCCTCTGGCACCTTTCCCCGGGGATCCGGCGCACATACCCGGACCGCAATGTCTGAATGAGAATTTCAAGTGGCAGGCACAGCATTCCCCGCCGGACCTCTTGAAAAACCAGAACAGCACCCAGATCACGACAGTGAAGGCCATAATGCGCCTATGATCCATGCGGGCAGATGCGCCCTCAGCCCCCTGCCCCACAGTCTGCTGTCTGCGGAGTTTATCCGGTCCCTGGATGCACTTCATGTCCCGGATCATCCGGGGGAAATGGCACATCCCGTTGTATAATCCCCGGAAAGCACCGCCGGGGCCCATATCCGGATCGGCTCATGCGGGACCGATCCTTCTCCGACGGAAGACTGGCAGGCATTTTGATGGAGGCGGCAGTGACAGTTCCCGGACTTGACGCATTGGCAAAACGTGTTTTGGCAGAGTGGCAGCATGGAACGCTGATCCTCCAGGATCCGGGGATTGATCCGCCGGCTTTCCTAGCCGGGGCCTCCCTTTACCCACGGATCCTGAGCCGCACCAGGGAGAACGGAGAGATCCTGTGTGCCCTGGGGCTGACACCCCTGCCCCGGGACCGTGATGCCAGAGCAGGAGCTCCGGGACCGGTGTTCCAGGGCTGGGCCTTCCCCGGACAGGGGGAGCTCCGGGATGAATGGGCCGGCTTCCCGGAGCATTTTGCCGGCACACCCATGCTGCTGCTCCGCTGGGGCGGCGGTGAAAAGGATCACACCTGCATGCTGGAAGTCCGGGCATCAGGATCGGAAGACGCCAGGAGGATCGCAGCAGAGCTGGAGCATCTCGCAGTCCACGCTGATCCGCATGCATCTGCCTCTCCGACAGGCTCCTGGGCGCCTCCGACAGCCTGCACCGTTCCCCATGAAGATGCCAGTTCCTGCCCCCGCCAGGATCCGGACCGAGAGTTTTATAAGCAGGCCTTCCGGAAAATCAAGCAGTTCATCGGTCAGGATCCCCAGCGCAAGGCGGTTCTGGGCCGACGCACTACTTTCCGGATCTGTTGTTCCCTGGAGCAGATGGTACGGCAGATGATGACGGCACCCCGGGACCACAGCCTCTACCTTTATGCCCCCGCTGAACATGCATGCTACTGCGGGATGACGCCGGAACGTCTGTTCCGCCGCCAGGGCAACCGCATATGGACCGAGGCCGTCGCCGGCACCGCCGATGTGTCGGATCCCGTGCTGGCCGGCAAACTTCTCCAGAGCACCAAGAACAACCTGGAGAACCGGATCGTCAGAGACTGGATCACCGTGATCCTGGCCCGGCGCTGCCGGTCTGTCACAGCCTCCGGCCCGGAGAAGATCCGCTATGGGAGCCTGGTGCACATCTGCCGGAAAATCGAAGGCGTGCTGCAGGGCTGTCCGGACGACGGAGACCTGGTGGCAGCATTGCACCCCACCCCCGCCCTGGCCGGAGAGCCCCGGGAGGAGGCCCTGGCGGTGATCAGGGACGCAGAAAACTTCCACCGTGGCTGGTACGGAGGGATCTTCGGCTGCCAGGAGGAGGGGGTCTCTGAGTACTGCGTCATGATCCGGGGAATGCTGACCCGAGAAGACAAGGCTTACATCTACACCGGCGGGGGCATTGTCCGGGATTCGGATGCGGAAGAAGAGTGGCAGGAACTTAACAGCAAGCTAAAGTGCATCCAGGACTCCTTTGATCCTGAGGGGATCCTGTTCCCCGGCAGGGAGAACCGATCCTAAAACACCTGGACACACCCCGGATCCTCATATCCGGAGATCCTGAGATCCTGATCTTCAGACCCAGCCATAAGAACATGAACCCATGACACCGAACATCAGCACACTCTGGGCGGAAGCCCTGGTCAACGAACTCATCTGCCAGGGGATCCGGGACTTCTGCATTGCGCCGGGATCCCGCTCCGCCCCCCTGGCACTGGCCTGCGCCGAAGCCGAGGCCAAGGCCCAGACTAGCTCCGGGAACGGAGCTGTGAAGATCCGGCTCCACATTCACTTTGACGAGCGGGGTCTGGCGTACTTCGCCCTGGGCCTCGCCCGATCATCAGGCCGCCCGGCGGCGCTGATCACCACCTCCGGCACCGCCGTGGCCAACCTCCTGCCGGCAGTCACCGAGGCCCACCTGACCCGTGTGCCCCTGATCCTGCTGACCGCCGACCGGCCGCCGGAGCTCATCGGCTGCGGGGCCAACCAGGCCATCCGGCAAAGCGGGATCTTCCGGGACTTCACCGCCGGGGCCTGGGATATGCCGGTTCCAACCGAGGAAGTGCCCCTGCGCTATGTCCAGGAGACTGCCGCCCGGGCTGCATCCGTGACCACCGCCACCTCCCTGCCGGTTCACCTCAACTGTCCATTCCGGGAGCCCCTGTACCCTGGCCAGGGGAAGCCTGCAGGATCGGAGGCCCAGGCCGCCCTGGTGCGCGCCCAGAGGAGCGCAGTCCCGGCGGTCTCCCGGTTTACCAGGAAACCTGCGCCCCCGGAGTTCTCAGGGGAACTTCTGGAGCGCCTCTCCCAGTGCCGTCTGATCATAGCCGGAGCCCACACCACCCGGGAGGAAGGGCAGGCTCTGCTGTCCCTGGCGGAGCGCCTTGGAGCCCTGATCATCCCCGACGTCCAGTCACAGATCTGCCAGGATCCCCGGGTGCTGGCCCACAGCGATCTCCTGGAGACAGAGGATTTCAGGATCCTGCTGCAGCATGCGGGAACATTGCTGATCTCCGGGGGGCATCTGGTATCCGGAAGCCTGCTCCGGCACCTGAGAACCCTGGACGGCACCTGCCGGATCCTGCTGGCAGAAAAACACGGGGATCTGCTGGATCCCACCTTCACCGCCAGCCAGCTGCTTGCTGCCACCCCAGAAGAACTCGCCCATGTATCCGGAGCCCTCCCCGGGGGATCCTGTCCCGGGGAATACCAGGCGATCCTCCGGAAAGCGGCGGCCCTGGAGCGGGCTGTCCAGGAGGAGCTATTCAGCGGGGAAGTTTTCACCGAAGCTTATGCCGTCAGGCATATCAGCACCTGTGCCACAGGGCTTCTCTTCCTAGGCAACAGTCTGCCCATCCGGCTCTACGGCACCCTGGCGGCCCCCCGGGGAAATGACGCTCCCCGGATCCTGGCCAGCCGGGGAGCCTCCGGGATTGACGGCGTCATCGCCGCTGCCGCCGGGGCGGCTGCGGACACCACCGCTCCCGCTACCCTGATCATCGGCGATCTGTCAGCACTGCACGATCTCAACAGCCTGGCCATGGCAAAAAGTTCAGGCCTCTGCGTGGTGATCATGAATGATCACGGCGGCAACATCTTCAGCATGCTCCCCGGATCATCAGCCTCCGTCCACCTGCAGCGGTGCTTCCGGCTGGATCACCACCATGACTTCGCCCCGGCGGCAGCCATGTTCGGTCTGGAGTACCGGCTCATCACCAGTGCAGCCGAACTAAAGGCCGCCTACCCGCCCCGGGAACGGCGCGGCCTGCTGCTGGAATGCCGGATCCCTGGCTGGGAAGGATCAGCATCAGTCATGGAGCGGATCCGGAAACATGCAGGAGTTCTGATCTCCGGCATGAACTGCGGCCATTCCTGACATGGATCCAAAACCAGATCCTGCTTCCGCAGAAAAACGCCCAGCAGGAGACGGCTGCCTCCGGGGCTCCCGAAGACAGACAGCGGACAGCACCACTGGCGCCCTCTCCCCAGATCCGGGAAGCCACCCTGGTTCCGAAGTAAGCCGACAGGGTGGATCACCCCGCGTTCCCGGATCTGAAAAAATCCTTGAATTGCCGGAAAAAGTCTCCATATAGAGTACTGATAGACCGTCGTAACAGTCACGAACAACCCCTACAAGACACCCTGGCATTCCCGGGATGCCGCAGACAAGAGCAGGATATGGCAGAAAACGAAAACAAGGATCTTCCGTCACCGGAGGAGGCCAGGGCTGAGGATCAGACCCAGGAAAACGCAGCCGCCCAGGACAGCGGCCAGGGGGAGACCGGCACCCCGGCGGAGGACAGCCGGAAAGCAGAGCCGGAAAGACCCCAGCCCGGGACAGACAGCAGCACCACAACGATCATGAAACTCCCTCCTGCGGTCTCCTGGGGCGAAGCCACCCTCAAGGAGGGACAGGTCAAAGAGATCCCGGCCCCTGCAGGGGATACTCCCCAGGATCAGGAGCCCGCGGGATCTGCCCCCGCAGATGGCACCCCCCAGGATCCTGCTGGATCCTCCCCCGCCTCTGCCCCTGATGCCGGTCAGGCTTCCGGAGATCAGGCTCCCGCACATGAGGGCAGCCAGGGGGCGGAAAGCGGCGGCGCATTGATCGTTCCGGGGATGGAGGAGGCGGAGATCACCACCGACGGGGATCAGGTCTTCGCCGAAATTGAGACCGTGCTTCCCGACTCCCAGGGGATCCGCCCCACCCAGGCTTTCATTGTCCCGGTGTACGGTCGCCCCTTCCTGCCGGGGCTCATCCTGCCCGGACAGGTGGCCGCCAAGCCCTGGAAGAAGACCTTCCAGATGGCCCTGAAATCCCCCAACAAGACCCTGGGTCTGTTCTGCGTCACCCCGGAGAACGACAGCCAGCAGCCCCTGGTGGTAGAAAACGAGGGCGAACTGCTCCAGAAACTGCCACTCACCGGTTGCCTTATCCGGATCATCCACGCCCGGATCAACGACAATGACGTGCAGTTCATCGCTGAGGGCGTGGCCCGGATCCGGGTCAGCCGCTACATCACCGGCGACAAGCCCCCCTTCCTGGCGGAGATCACCTACCCCGAAACCACCAATGAGACCGGTGCCTCGGATGCGGACATCAAGGCCCATGCCATGACCGTGGTGAACACCATCCGGGAGCTGCTGCCCTTGAACCACCTGTATTCCGAGGAGTTGAAGCACTTCACCATGCGCTTCTCCCCCAACAAGCCGGCGGAGCTGGCCGACGGGGCTGCCTCCATTACCACCGCCACCGGCCGGGAACTGCAGGAAGTGCTGGACTCCACGGATCTCCTCACCCGGCTGAAGAAGTGCAACGAGTTGCTGCTGAAGGAGCTGGAGCTGGCCAAGCTGCAGAACAACATCCGCAACAGCGTGGAGGAGAAGATCCAGAAGCGCCAGCGCACCTACTTCCTGCGGGAGCAGCTGAAGGTGATCCAGAAGGAGCTGGGATCCACTGAAGCCGAACTCATGGAGACCGACAACAAGGCCCTCACCGACTTCATGCTGAAACTGGAGCAGCGGTGTCTGAACCTGAAGATGCCCGATGCCGTGAAGGAACGCTACCAGGAAGAACTGACCAAGCTGAAGCTGATCAATCCCAGTTCCCCGGAATATGAGGTGGTGTGCTCCTATCTGGACTGGGTGACCCAGCTGCCCTGGGGGATCGAAAAAGAAGAGAACTTGGATCTGAAGCATGCCAAGCAGGTGCTGGACGAGGATCATGACGCCCTGGACGAGGTCCGGGACCGGATCCTGGAGTTCATCGCCCTGGGTCAGAAGAAGGGTTCGGCCAATGGCTCCATCCTGTTGCTGGTGGGACCTCCCGGCGTGGGCAAGACCTCCGTGGGCAAGTCCGTGGCCCGGGCCCTGGATCGGCCCTTCTACCGCTTCAGCGTAGGCGGCCTCCGGGATGTCAGCGAGATCAAGGGACACCGGCGCACCTACATCGGCGCCATGCCCGGCAAGCTGATCATGGCCCTGAAGCAGAGCAAGTGCATGAACCCGGTGATCATGCTGGACGAGGTGGACAAGATCTCCAACAGTCACATGGGCAACCCCTCCGCTGCGTTGTTGGAGGCCCTGGATCCGGAGCAGAACAAGAACTTCATGGATCACTACATCGACATGGATGTGGATCTGTCCAAGTGCCTGTTCATTTGCACCGCCAACACCACCGAGACCATTCCCTCGGCCCTGCTGGACCGCATGGACACCATTGAGCTGAGTGGCTACCTTGCCAGCGAGAAGCTGTCCATTGCCCGGCACCACCTTCTCCCCCGTCTGATGAAGGAGGCCCATCTTGAAGACAGCGAGCTGACCATTCCGGATGACACCATCAAGGCGGTGATCGAGGACTATGCCCGGGAGGCCGGGGTGCGCCACCTGGAGAAACTTCTGGCAAAGATCATCCGCAAGGTGGTGGTGAAACTGCTGGAGGATCCGGAGAAGAAAGCCATCACCGTGACCCGGGACGATCTGAAGGACTACCTGAAGAGCCCCCTGTTCAAACCGGATGATCAGCTCAAGGGGGTGGGCATTGCCACGGGCCTGGCCTGGACCTCCATGGGAGGTGCCACCATCCCGGTGGAGGCCATGTCCACCGGCAGCTCCGGCCCCGGGATCAGGCTGACCGGCTCCCTGGGAGACGTGATGAAGGAATCGGCGGAAATCGCCTACAGCTACATCACCGCCAGCATCGGCCGGTTCATGCCTGAGAAGAAGAAGTTCTTTGACAAGGCCAAGATCCATCTGCATGTGCCCGAGGGTGCCACTCCCAAGGACGGGCCATCCGCCGGCATCACCATGGCCTCGGCCCTGCTGTCCCTGGCCATGGACAAGGCCCCTGAGCCCGGTTATGCCATGACGGGCGAACTGACCCTCACCGGACGGGTCCTGGCCATCGGCGGGATCCGGGAGAAGACTGTGGCCGCCAAAAGGCTGGGGATCAGCAAGATCATCTGCCCCAAGCAGAATGAGAATGACGTGAAGGATCTCCCGGAGTTTGTCACCGAGAACGTGGAATACAGTTTTGTGGAAACCTTCGACGAGGTGGCTGCCATCCTCTTCCCGGAAAACAAACCTGCCAAAAGCACATCCCGCCAGGGAGCAAAGAAAAGCCGGAACGGGAAAACCGCCAAGGTGGCCGCTGAAGCCGGAGCCGGGCCAGCAGACGGCGTAACCTCCCCGGCAAAGGAGGAGAAGTCTGCCAAGTCCGCACGGACCCCGAAAAAGGAAAAGGCCCCTGCCATCAAGGATGGGGAACCAGAAAGGAAGCCTGCCGCCAGAAAGCGCAAAAAAGCGGCTTCTGAGACCGGGGAGACTGGGGAACAGGCCGGAGCCTGAGTACCGGTCCGATCCCAGTCATTACAACGCCTCCGGTGAGGCTCCGCAGAAGTCCACCGGAGCCAAGGCACTGGATCTGTCAGAAAGGCAGATCCGGTGCCTTTCTTTTTGTCCTCAGATCCGGTGCCTTTCCTTTTGTCCTCTCAGCCCCCCACATTTTCCCCGAAAACAGCCCCTTCATTCCCCGGTGTCGCTGACACGCGGCACAGTTTCCCCATGACTCTCCGCATATCCGGACTCCCTTCGCTACTGCCGTCCCCCGCCCATCCCGATCTGCCGCCCAGATCCCCACAAAAACGGGACGAACTCTTCAGGCGCAGCGCCAGCCATATCCGGCGGGAGATCAGGAATATGCAGTGAAACCTCGTGTTATACTGCCCGCAATTCGGGATCATCTGGCGAGACAAGGAGGCAGGCATGTTCCTGCTGGAAAAGCTGCTGAAAAAAAACGGCATCACCTATCTGTACCTCATGGAGTCGGTCTATGATCCCGCCACCGGCAAATCCAAACCCCGGATAATCAGCAGTTTCGGAAACCGGGACACCTTCATCAGGGAGCACCCGGAGAAATATGCGGAACTCAAAAAACTGTACGGCAGCAGCAAGGAGAAGTACAAGGCTGAGAAGGAAAGGACCATCCACAGTTTCTTTGCCAGCATGGGGGACAGCAGTTCACGGGACAGCCTGCTGAACAACTTCGGCTGTCTGATCCCACAGAACTATGCACCCCTCACCCTGCGCCAGTTCTGGGTTAATGAACTGCAGATGACCAAGTTTTTCGACTACCTGAAATACTATGAGAAGCTGGAATGGCAGTGGGATGTTTCGGAAATTGCCCTGTATTTCACCGTCCTGAAAATAATGTCCCCCGGATCTTATCTCCATGATCTGGAGATCAGCCCGGGATTTCTCGGCGATCCACTGTCAGAGTCCACCAAAGACGATGTCTGCCAGACCCTTCAATTTCTTGGAAATTTCAAAGATCGGATAATGAGGCACGTCAACGACAGGATCGATCATCAGGAGTCCCGGAAAAAGGCCCTTCTGCTCTGTGTACCCACACATCGCAGTATGGCGGCTGAACAGCCGGAAGCTCCCGTTGTCCTGGTGACTGACGAGTTGGGGATCCCCATGGACTTCCAGATCTTCCCGGGAAGCCTGCCCGATGCCGACACCCTGGTAAAGTCGTTACGAGCATTCATGGAGAAGCACAAGATCCATGAGGCATTCGTATCCGCCGACGGTGCCCTGAACCGGAGCAGCAGCCTGAAGGCGCTCCATGAAGCAGCTCTGGGCTTCACCGCCGACGTGCCCATGCTGACCTTACCCCGGGAGATCCGTGAGAAGAAACTGGATCTCAGGGACTTTGCCCCCATCAGGGACGACTCTGGCCGGGACACCGCTCTTCTGTACAGGGTCATCCCCTGCCCCCGGGAGCTGACCGCCCCCTGGAAACACGATCAGGACGGGAAAGATCAGAGCCCGCATGCTGACTGCTGCCTGATGCTCACCTTCAGTGAGAGCCGTAAAGCCAGGGATCTGGCGGCTCTTGAGGAAGATCTCGGGAAAGACCATCAGGCAGCTACGCACATGGAAGATGCGGACGTGACCGCAGAAACCAGGATCCAGTCCCCCGCTGCCGCTGCCCTGAACGAAGATCTGATCAGACAAAAAAAGCAGTGCGCCGGATACGCCTGCATTCTTTTCCAAAACCCCGGCGGCTCTGATATTGAACTGACACCATCCTACGTCAGCACTATGCACCACCGCCTGATCCAGACCGGAGACTGCCTCAGAATGCTGACCAACGATCTGGATCTTCTCCCCCAGCCGGGTGCCAGTTACCCGAAGTGTGCTGCCGGGGATATCCTGCTCAGCGTCCTGGCCCTGATCACTGTCAGGATCATCCAGCATCGATTCGCCAGGGAAGAACTGCAAGTGACCGTCCCTGAGATCCGGAAGGCTCTGAAAGAGTTCATCCTGATGGCTCTGTTCAAGGATGAGCACCACTGTGTTTATCTGAAATGTGCGGAAACTCTTGAGCGGAACAGCGACAGAGCCGGTGGAGAAGACATGCAGATCTCTATCGGCGACCGGATGTTTGCAATGCTCGTGGGCCAATCCATGCCTTCGGTCTCAACTATTGAGCAACTGCGGGAGGTGTTTAAATTGAAGACCCTGGAAAGATCCGAACTGCAACTTGCCAAGATGAAAGCGGGAAACCCGACCCCTGCATCCTGAAGGATCACGCCGGAAAAGCAAGGCTTATCCAAAGACCGGTGCTCAGCAACGCCAGGGCTTCAGATCCTGTCCGGAGACGTCCTGGTGGAAAGCCGGGATGTCCAGTCACCCGTCGCTGCCGGCACATTCTCGGCCGCTCCTGCCCACTGCATCCGCCCCAGTCCTTTTCCCCCACCGGAACCGTCAGCCAGATCCGGAACCGTCAGCCAGATCCGGAGCCGCCGTCAGATCCTGACCGTCAGTCAGAGCCCGATCCCTTCCGGAACTGCTCCTCCCAGAACTCCCGGCTCCGGAACACCGGCAGGGACTCCCGGTAGCGCCGCCTCAGGGACGGCAGGCTCAGGGCGAGATGGAGGGACAGGATCAGAAAGCGCAGCAGGTTCCGGAAATAATCCCCGGAATTCCGCCGCAGCACCAGCACCGTCCGGGCATCCTCATTCAGCACAGTGATCTGACGCCGGCCAAAGGCCAGCGCCTGGGAAGGCGCCTTCCGCCGGGGGATCATGTCTCCGGGGGTTCCCCGGAGGAGCACCGGGGGCAGCAGGTGGCCATTGAAGGTCAGACGCCGGAGGATCCGGCCCCAGAAGCCCCGGGCATAACCCCGGCACTCCTGGAGAGCAACAGGCTTATGATCCTGAGGATCCCAGGGCACCATCTTCTCCCGGGCGCTGATCCGGGCGATCTCCCCGAGGATCCCCTCAGGCACCATGTTCTCCTGCCAGAACTCCGGTCCCCTGAGCACATGCTCCAGGGCAAGGCACACACAGGCAGCAGAGCCGTAATAATATGAGTTGTTGTGCCGGAGGAAACTGCGCTTCAGGATCCGGAAAAGGGCACCGTAGGATGAGCTCAGGAAGGTCATTGTCAGATGGTGCACCAGGTGGCTCCGGATCACCAGGTAAGCCACCAGGGCACTATCCTTGGATCGGAAATCCTGCTGCCAGGAGGACACACCGTTCAGGGTGAGGATCCGAAAACCGTTGGCATAGGAAAAGTCGATGTCATCCCCCCGGACAAAGAAGGGAAAAGGCAGGCTCAGAGCATGGTCCAGGGGAAAGAAAAAAAACCACCATGCCCCGTAAATCCGTTGTTCCGGCTCCTGCTCATTGGCATAAAGTGCGGCCGGATCCCGCAGATCCAGATCCCGGTGCAGGGAATGGCACCCGCCGTCAAACCAGGCGCCATTCTCCCACTGAAGGTGCCGGATCCCCTCATACAGCATGGCACCGCTGATGGCAGCGGCAGGATCCAGGGCATGATCGGCAAAGGCCATGCTCCGGTAAATTGCTCCCGGCTCACAACTGGCGTCATCATCCATGAAAAGGCAGTGGGTGCAATCTCCCCGGTCCCGGAAATGCAGCATCCCCCTGGTGAAGCCTCCGGTGCCACCCAGGTTGGGACTGGGAATAAGCTCTGCCCCGGGCAGATCCCCGGATTTCAGGGTCCGGCCATTGTCCACCACCGCCAGGCTGATCCGGTCCCGGAGATGGGGATGAACGTCCAGGTCCCGAGTGAGACGGCTTACCGCCGCCTTAACTGCCGCCTCCCGGCGGAAGGTGGTGATGACCAGGCCCAGGCGCACTTCCCTTAGGGGCGGATCCCGGGTGAGCCAGCCGCCGCCCCAGATCACTGTGCATGCCCCGGCCGGGACGGCAGCCATGTCAGCAGGTGATACGTTAGCCACCCCAGCGGGTGAGACGGCATCAGGGAAAGATGAGAACGGTCCGGCAACTGGCGATGAGGACGATCCGACAGGGGAAGAAGGCGGCGGATCGGTCGCAGAAGATGATGATATGACCGCCGCCGGAGACGGGGATAGTGCCAGAGTTTGGAACGGAGCCGCCGCAGATCCGGCCTGTTCCGGGGACGGGGACGGGGACGGCGGCAGCAGGCACACCCGGGACGGATCCCCGGACAGATCCCTGATCACCACCCCTATCAGGGCAAAATGCCAGGCCTCCGGCACCGGCAGCACAAAGATCCCCCGCTCCGGAGCCTGGATCAGGTGCCGGCTCACAAGAAACGTCTCCTCCCCGTACTGGCCGGCAAGACAGATCTCCGCCAGCCCCCGGATATCCACATACACCCTGAGATCCCGGACATTGGTGTGGCGCCGCCACTTCATGGCGCTGAAGGCGTTGAAATAAGTCAGGAAGTCCGCCTGGACTCCCGGCCCCAGGCGGATCTGCCCTTTCTCAGCAGCCGATCGGTCACCGGATCCGGCTTGAAGCCGGCAGTAGAGATCCACCCCGGTGCCAGCACTGCCGGGATCCGGAAGGATGAAGGAATAAAGAACACTGCCCTCTGCGGGCAGAGACGCCGCTGCCTCCTCCCCAGAGCCTGTCCCGGTCCCGCCCGGGAGACCGACCAGAGGCTCCGCCGCCATGCAGGGAACCAGGATCTCTGCATCCGTCAGCGCCTGGAAAGTGAACTCCAGGCGCCCGCTCTCAAAGGGCGCCAGATCCAACTGCAGGGAAACCTCCCGGGGATCCCCAGTCAGATCATCTCCCTCTCCGCCGGTGACGGTCTCCGCCAGGAGATGCCTGGTGCTGAGAGCTCCGCCTCCTCCACCATCCCTGGTTGCAGCGCCGTCCCCGGCTGCGGCACGGTTTCCGGCAGCGGAAATGTTTCCAGTGGCGGGGTTCTTTCCGGCACAAGTGGCGGCCTCACCAGCACCGCCGGTGGAGCCCCCGGCACCATGCAGGATCACCGCCGCCTGGATCCGCACCCGGCCCCGGCACAGGAGATCTGCACGCCAGGATCCGCCGGGGGCGATCCGGCGGATGGCGGCCACAGAAGTGCATGTCAGGAGACTTGCGTCAGGAGGTGTGAAGCTCTCCCCCGGCCGGAGACGGCACAGGGTGATGCCATAGCGGTTCACAGTCAGCATATCAGTCCTCTACCGCCAGGAAGCCGAAAGATCGGGAGATCCCCATGGTTCCGGATGCAGATCCGGGATCGGCAACAACAGGGACAGGCAGCTCGGAAGCGGAAGAAGGGAAAAGGAAGGAGATCACCGGCACTGTCATACACTGCCCTGACCGTCCGTTCCGGTAACCGGCATTTCCCCGGGAAAATGCGGTCAGACGCACCCTCAGCCGGGACGGCGCCGCGCACCCCGGCGGAAGCGCCGGGCCTTCAGGGAAAAATAAGACCAGGAGAGTTTCTCCTTAAGAGTGGAGATAGGCGGGAACCTGCGCATGCAGCGGTTGTTCAAGAGGCGCCGCACCGCCCGCATGGCCATGTCCCGGTCGATTTCCGGATTGACACTGAGGATGGCTCTGTACTGCTTCACCATGCGGTAGTTGAAGAAGGAGAAATCCTCAACCCCCTGCTCACAAAGCCACTTCTTCTCCTTCATCCAGTTCTGGAAGACCAGGCGGAGACGCTCCGGTGCGCCTTTGATGGACTGCAGGGGATGGTTGACGTAGGAGTACTTCACATCGTCAATGACCAGGATCCGTGGCTTGGCATAATACAGCGAGACCATGAAGGTCACATCCTGGTAGGAGGCTTTGGGGGTGTCACAGAACTGGATCCGGCTGCGGGTGATGAAGTCCCGGCGGTACATGCCGTTGAACACGGAGGTGTGGGATTTCCAGAAGCGGGGATGGGCGTCGGCCTCCAGGATCCGGTTGGTGATCTCAGGATCCCAGGAATAAAGGGACTCCCGGGTGTTGTCGGAGATCTTGAAGACGCCACGGTAACGCAGGAGATCCGCCTCAGGAAACTTCAGGGCATAGTCCATGAGGGTGGAGTAGAAGTCATCGGCGATAAGATCGTCAGGCTCGTAAATCGAGACATAGTCCCCGGAGGCGATCCTGAAGCCCAGGTTGCAGGCGTTGCCGTAACCCTGGTTCTCGGTGGTCACCAGGCGGAAGCGGCTGTCCTGGTCAATATTCTGCTCCTGGATGATCTCCAGGGTGCGGTCGGTGGAACCGTCATTGATGAGCAGAAATTCCAACTGCTGACCGACACCGCAGATCTGGCTCCGCAGACAGGCGACAGTCTTGGCTATGAATTTCTCCATGTTGTAGATCGGCACAACGACTGACACCAGCACTTTTCAGTCAGACTCCCGGGATAAACCAAACCACACAAGCAGGCCGCCGCAGTCCGGAGAAGGAGAAACCGGAACAACTGCAGTCCCTGATCCCCTGCCGCCCTGGGGCGGACCGGAGAAAATGCTCCAGGCAAAGAAAAAACAGCACCACAGCATAATAAGTACCACGGCTTTGTCCAGCAACCACGCAGATCATAGCAAAAAAAGGACTCAAATCACACACTTTCGCCCCGGAGCTGTCCCAGACAGGGAGCCGGAATGCTCCAGCCTCACCGGCACACGGCAGATCCGGAAGATCCGGAAGATCCGGAAGATCCCGTAAGTCACTGCCCCACAGCACCTTACCGGCTGCATACAGGGCACCGCCGCCAAGATCCCAGCCGGACTACAGGCGGGGAAAACGGTAGGAGGAGATGACCGGACGGCAGTATTTCCCCTGGACCACATACTCCGCCCCCAGGATGACACCCCGGGAGCCGGGATCGTGCCCCACCTCCCCGGTATTGAACACGGGCAGCGTCTCCGGCAGAAAATGCCGGATCAGATCCTCAAAGACATCATAGCCCCGGGACTCCAGTTCGGTGAAAGTTCCCAGGATCAGGCCGGAGATCCGGTCAAAAACACCCATGAGCCGCAGCTGCGCCAGCTGGGAGGTCAGCAGCTCCGCCGATCCGTGAAACTGCTCCAGTAGCAGGATCCTCCCGTCCAGGGGCGGGAAGAAGGGGGTGCCGGCCAGCTTCAGGAAGCAGCGGATGTTGCCTCCGGCCAGGATCCCCCGCATGAAGTTGCCCCGGAGAAAGGTTCCCCGGGGACTGACCAGAGACACATCCCGATCCGGGGCATGGAGAAAGCCTGACAACTCGCCGATCCTGACATCCCCGGCGCCCCGGAACACATTCAGGATCTGGTAGAGCAGGCTGCACTTCCCGGTGACAGCCAGCACCGCATTCATCAGGGACGTCAGATCGCTGTAGCCGCAGAAAACCGTGTCACAGGAACTGATCAGATCAAACTCGATATGCTCCAGCACGGCCGATGCAATGTCCCCGCCGGAAAGATCAAACACATAGGCCGGCGGAGATGAACGCATGATATCCGCCATCTCACTGCTGCGACGAGCAAAAAGCCCCTCAGGGCGGAAGACGGTCTCCCTGAGGGAGGGTGTTTCCATGACACTGGCACCCCAGCTGCCCAGCAGGGACTCCAGAAGGCCGATCAACCTGACGCTGTCGGCAGACAAGGGATTGGACATGGCGGCCAGGCAAACCGTGCCGCTGACTGTGTAACGGGGATCCATGAACCTAAGACCTCAGTGCTCACCACAGGTTCCTTTCCTGCTACCGATGATGGTAGCACATACCAGCAGCAGACACTGTGACCTCAGGCCGTGTTACTATTAACGCCCCGGTAGGGAGGCAAAAATATGATTATTGGAAATCTCTTGGTGTGGCTGTTCGTGATGGAATTTTATACAACAAATTAATTCACATCGGTAGTTGGGAATTAATGTTTTCGAAACCAAGGGATCGCAGTAGTAATCCTGTAACCAAACACGCAAAATTTACGGGATTAAAATAAGGAGGTTTTATTATGAAATATAAATTTGATTCAACCATAAAAATGAAATCGAAATTTATTGCTGAAGAATATTTTTCTGCAATTATCAAGTTTTCTTCTGAGGAACTAAATAATCATTTTATTTAGTTTAATTATAAAGATACGGATATGTTTGAGTTCTCGGTTCATCCGGAAACTCACGTAATTAAAAGGTTTACATTGACGCTGTGCAATCATTTTCAAATATTCGACAAGGATATATCTGTTCCAAATTATATTGATGGAACAATAATGATTGATGGTCCAAATATTACAGAATGTGAAACTTTTATGGTCAATATTTACAGTAATGGCATGATAATTAAGTTATTTGATCAGGAACAAAAATTTGTTACAAATCAGGAAGTCTAATATTTGCTATAGGTGATAACGATGAGTTGATAGAACTGTATGTAATAAACCTATCTGAAACAGAAGTAAATCACGCAAAACATGAACTTCTCCTTGGAATAAAATAAAATATTTTTATTCAACTAATCATGATCGGTAGATTTATTGTTACTACCGATCTTTTTTTATATTAATACAGTTTGCCATTAACCTCGTCCGCCAAACTGCCTAATCCTTCCATTAGCCAGTTTCCCGGACAGGATTTCCTGGCAAACCAGCGGTGAACGGAGAGGAGCATTTCGTCAGGTCTAACCTCATAGCTTAAAAAGACCGTAAGGTTCTGCTTAAAAACCTCACGGGCAATTCTGCATTCCGCTACGATAAGTAAAGCGGTTCTAACGGTGCTTTGCTACTTTATCCGGAGCACCTTCACCGCCTCGGTGCGGATCAGTTTACCGTCAAGAATCTCGTAAGTAACGTTGACTTTCAAGAAAGAATTTTATTCCAAAACGCTCTGTGTTTTTCCTTTGATATAATATTTCTTTGTTATTTTTACGAGTCTGTTATTGGCATCATAAGTTATAAATGTTTCTTCCGGAGAGTAAAAACCTTGCGGATAGCAATCCGTTCTTCCGTCATTTGAAATTTTAGGTGTGCGTCCTATAAACTTACGAACTTTATCACGCTCCATTCCTTTTTTCAGCTTTAGTATAATTCCAAAAAACTGAAAACACTCTATCATTTCTTTACTGTATCCTGTTATAGCAAGAAGCAGATTATGCCTTCCATCAAGCTCCCATTCAGTTGCTATTGAAAGCTCGGAAGACATGTATTCTCCATACACATCTACAAAGGAATGTTCTCCGAATATGGAAAAAAATTTCTTTTGAGTTCGTGGCCATATTTTCTCACCATTTAAATATATTTCACAGTAATTCCTAATTCCCGTGGCTACGGACGCCTATCTTAACTGTGACCAGGACTCAATGTAAGCAGGTACCTGATCGTACAGATCTTCAGCAAATCCACTGGCAACGCATACCCGTTTGAGTTCCTTGAGCGTTCCGCCGACCCAGTGCTTCCTGGTCTTCTGGCCGTAGTTAATCGTGGTTCCGGCGGTGATCTCTATGATGTCAGTAACGCTGTAAGTTTTTCCCGGGATTGGCTTCTTCCTCTTGTCCTCAAAGAACCGTTCTTTGGTCAGCTGTGACTTCAGTTCAGCCAGGATGCTCAGTGCCACGAAGGCCACAACGAACCGACCTTCCATGGTATCTTGTCTGTGTGATCTGGCTGTGTCCAACTTAAAGCCCATCTTCCCAGACTTGAAGCACTTTTCGATATTGTCCCTTCTTCTGTAGATGTCGTATGCCTCGGCAGCG
>ERZ842401.374-NODE-374-length-64258-cov-54.580020_pt1 | contig 64258 bp, 46 predicted proteins | sample MGYA00521270_ERZ842401 | MGnify/ENA primary metagenome ERZ842401 (study PRJEB31892, sample SAMEA3878208) | bioreactor metagenome | biome: Moose rumen | place: Sweden | collected 2011-10 | study: EMG produced TPA metagenomics assembly of the PRJEB12797 data set...
TATATTGTATCTGTTTGTCGGCAGAGCGGATGATATTGTTTCTCTGCCGGCAGAGGTTACGTATCTGCCTTGCTGCATTCCCTGGTTGGTAGCATGGCTTCAGCAATCCGTATCGGTGCAACAGCATAAGCCATTCCGCATCTGCAGAATCCGTCTTGTGACCTGACAGATTCTTTACGTCACGTGGATTGCACAGCAGTACCTCTATGCCTGCGTCCTGCAACTTGAGGAAGAGCTGGAGATAATAGATTCCTGTCGCTTCCATTGCAACTGTTGTGATGCGACAGGCACGAAGCCACTCAACTATTATGTTGAGGTCACAGGTAAAACTGCCGAAGCACCTGTTGTTCTCGCCGTCACGGTCTTCAGGTACGCAAACCTGCATCTCCTTGTCTGCAATGTCGATGCCAGCTGCATCCGGGTTTACGATTGCCAACTTATTCCCGTCAGGGGACTTGATCATCTTCGCTTTCTTTGACTTTGCCATCTCTTTTACTTTTTTAGAATGAATAAAAAACGGGCAAGCCTGCGGTTTTACGGGGAACTGGGGTAATCTTCCATACGGCATCCTGCGGCCAATCATCATTCCACAACCTGCAGTGTCATACTTTTAACTGAATTGCGAGTCCATTAGTCGTCCGACTTTCTTGCTTGCCGGTGCAAAGGTAGGCCATTTCCCGCAGATTAGGTAACTCCACGTTTGCGGCTTATGCCGCAAACGCATGGGTTCTTTGGTTTTCATTCCCACATCGTGGGTCATGTACTTTTAAAAAAGCCACGAACTCCGCACTGAGCCGTGTACCCTCTTCGTCCTCGTAGTCGATGTCGTAGCTGAATATCTCGCCACTATCCTTGTCAAGCCACTTGCATTTGCGCATATGCAGCAGCGTAGGAAGTCCACGCACCGGCATATCCTGAATCGTGCAGTAATCAGTGTAGCCCTTGCCGACTATCTGGAGATTCTTACGGTCCTCGTATGACTTCTGGCGAATCTCGTCCATCCATACATGGAAAGCGGTGCCTGTACGCTCCACTCTCACAATTTCAAACACTCCTTTCAATCCCTTGGGAAGAAACTCCCATATCATATCTTCTGCCTTCATGCGGCAAAGATACAACATTATTTAGATTCTACAAAGCATGCACCGGAAAAAATCGGCTGACCCTGGAAAAGCCACTGGCAACCATAGGGGAACACCGCTAACATCAGCGGGATTGATTCGCTGCTTGGCGGTTCCCCATCTTCTGAGCCTCTCACGTCAGCGGGATTGATCTGCTGTTGGGAGGCTTTTTATTTCTCTTCTCTTTGTGTAAGAAGACCTTGTTGATGAAGGTCCTGGAGATTGAAGCCAAGGTCTGCCACGTATTGCCGTACGACCTTCTCATCCACAGTATCAGCGTCAGACTTGTCGTAAATAATCAGGAAATGTACTTTTCCCTCTTTCTCGGAGATGTAGTATGTAAGGGTGATGACCCTTGCGCCTCCAGCCTTGCCTTTCCCTTTGGCTTTTATCGTCATGCGAATCTTCCTGATGCCAGGCACAAGTTCTGAACCCTGAAAGGGATTCTTTATGATACTGTCCTTGAAATCTTCAAGGTCATTCATGAAACTCTTGTATCGTTTCTTCAGAACCTTGGCTCCCTTGGAGAACTCCGTGGTGAAATCAATCGTCCAGTTCATTTACAAGTTCCTCCCATGACATCAGCTTAGTTTTTCCTTCCATGGCTTCCTTCACTTCCATAAGCGCATTGCACAACTCTTTTGGCAGGTCTCTCTTGTTGATTACCACGTCATCCCCCGTTATGGGAACGACCTTCCAACTCCCATAGCGTGCCTTGACAATCACGTCCTCACCATTTTGGGCAAGTCCGTAGTACTTTGCAAGATTATCCCTATAATCCCTTCCTGTAACTACAACCATAGCTTTGTTCCTTTCAACTTTTATAATTAAACCGCTGCAAAGTTACGAAATAAAATTGAAAAGTGGGAAGTTTTGGGTACTTTTTTGTATTATTATCAAAATTTTGGTGTTATCAGAATTTTGTTGTACCTTTGCATCCGAGATTTTTGTTGAACAACCTAAAACATAACATTAATGACCAAAATAGAAGAAATCACCGAAGAACAGAAGCAGTTACTCCAGAATACGATGCTGGACAACGGAATGACCGCCTGGGAATACGCTCTTTCGAAACCAACGGAAGACCAGCCCTGGATAATGGCTGGGACACTCTCGTGTATGAAAAAGGGTTACGGGATGACTCAGTTGGAGATCAATTGGGAGGCTCGCGACTTGCGGTATGCATAATTGAATATCGCAATATGCGACATCCAATTATAAACTCGTCCAAATTATGATGACATAAACGCGGAGATGTGAAAACTGATTTTGACCCAAAAAAAGAAAAAAACGGCCAAATATTTGGCTATTTCGATTAAATAGATTACCTTTGCAGCACTACTAAGGAAATACGCAGGAGAGCGCAACGAAGATGTCATTAAGGCTACTTTTAACCATAAGTCGTTGGTTCTTAGAGGATTAAGTGGTAAAGGGGTTGAATAAACCTCACCTTCCGCCAGTAATCCAAAGGGAACCTAAATCGGGTTCCCTTTTCAATTATGATAACTCCAGCCTTTCATTAAGGCTTCTGTAAGACACTTCCTGTGAAACTGATGGGGTCGCGATGCTGCGATGCCACGTGGATAAAGGCCTCGCCCGTGTCGTAAATGTCTATCTTGTACTGATAGACGTCCTCCTGCGTTTTCGCGGTCATCTCCAGCTGCGTGCAGTCCTTCTTGTTCCTGCTCTCCTGATAGGTCAGCAGGGGTGTCTCGAAGTTCAGGCCTATCGACGGCGAGGCGTATGGTGCCTGGTATGCCTGACCCAGATAGGGCAGGTAGCTGCGCAGCGTGTCGCCTCGCACCTCAAGGTAGAAGTCGCTTGTCACCGTCCGTGCGCCATACCGCATCGTATTCATCGACGTGATGTCTATGTGCAACTGCCGTTTGGCAATGGCTTCTGCCACCGCCTTGCGCTGCTCCAGTCCTTTCTGGCTGCCACAGCTCATCACCCCGCAGACGACAGCAGCCAACAGTACAATCCCGCAAATCCATTTACCAATCTGTTTCATGCCGCAAGACCAAAAACTCTCATTATGTTTCATGCCGCAAAGTTACAAACTTTTTTTGGAATAACATCATTATCTTCAAGTCATTATCGGGTAAAAGCATGGGGTGCATCGCTGCGGCCCATGCCAGTCCCGGGTTCTCTATGAAAAATTGACTACTTATAAATGTTAGCTAATAACTTTCGGAGTTAACGGATGATGCGGCCCTGCTTCTTGGACTTTTCCTTTTCCTGTTTCTTGGCATGAGGGCGCAGGGTGTCGAGGTTGTAGACCTTGCTCAACGAGCCTGTGCCGCTCATCCACTGGCGCGACTCGCTGCTGGGCGAGTATATCTGTATGCGCTTCACCGACGGCGGCAGTACCGGGTAACGGCTGATGAGGCGTATGGTCTCGTTCTTGTGTCCGTATATCCAGAAACACTGGTCGAGGGGAAAGTGTTCATGGCTCACGATGACATAGCGGTCGCCGGTGTCGGCATCGATGATGGCCGCTCCGGAGTTTTCGCGGAAGAACCACCAGTCCTGTTCGCTGGGCACATCCCAGTCGTAGCACAGGTAGGTAGCATCCTTGCAGCGGTAGATGACGGTGCGGCCATGTCCTCCGATGCTGCCGTCTTCATTCTGCACATAGATGCCCTCACCTCGGGGAGCCGTCTGCACATGCGAGAAGGCGGCAAACGAGCGGTCGTTGTGCAGGTCGTAGTTGGGCCATGCGGGACGCTCCAGCACGGGTTGTTTGTTTTCAGGGCGCTCATCGTAATCAGCGAGAATGCTCTTTGTTGTGTGGCAGCCTGTCAGCATTGCAGCGGCCGCCGTGAGTATCAGTCTTGTCGGCAAAACCGACAAGCACACTGAAAATATATTCTTCTTCATAGTGGTGGCAGTTTTATTTATTTGGTGATAACGCGGCCTTTGCGGGGAATTTTATTCACGTCGAAAGAGTTGGAGTATCGTCCGTCTTCTTCTACAGGACCGAAATACGCCTGTTTGACATTTTTTCCTATCGGAGGGAACACAAGACAAGTCTGGTAAATCTTAATGGTATCTTTACGGCTCTGTCCCTCTATCACGTAAGTGATAGGCTCATCTTTTACGTATTTGAAATAGTCGTAGTCGGTTGCGCGGCACACGTACTTGTCGCCCGTAAGCTCATCGACAATGGCATAGTCGGAGTAGCGGTTAAAGTTCTGCTGTCGCCAAGTATCCACTGGTGCTTCCCCTCTAAATCCTACGTACATATAAATGCGCGTATCCTTTTTGTTCCGTTCAATGGCGGCAGGTGTATAAGTGTAAATGTGCCTGATGCTCCGTTTGGTGAGCACACTGTCTGTGGAGAGCATCAGCGGGTCAACCTCTTTCTTGTCGTAGTTGCGCACAGTCGAGTTGGCGGGCTGTAGGTAGCGGATATAATAGCCCGTGCGGCCTTTGCGTGTCTCAGCGTTGAGGGTGACATTGTAGGCATAAGGGTCGGCAACATTCTGAGCAAATAGGTGCTCGTCGGTCTGCCGACTCTGGCGGTCGAGAATCGTGGCACGGGCTATGCGCACGGTGTCGCTGTTCAGGCTGGGCTGGAAATGACCGATGTACAATCTTTCGTGCCCCAACGGCCTGCATGGTGCTGTCGAGCAGCTCGGTAGTGGTCTTGGCGGCAGAACCGCTAAGCACACTGTTTCCCGATTCTGCAAGGTCGGCCTTCACGAGGTTGGCATCTGGCATCACCTGTACGGTGTCTTTGTTAGCCCCCCATTCTGCCCCCGAGGGGGCTACAATTGTTGGTTTGGGTGGTGCTGCCGTGTCCCCCTCGGGGGACGAAAGGGGGGCCACGACCTTGGCTACTTCCGTTTCTACTTTCTCTTCAATCTCGCTGATGGTTTGCGGACGGGCGAAGGCCACGACAGCCAGCGCACTCAGCGGCAGGAGATAGGCGGCTTTCAGCGCCACCCATCGTCGGGATGGTTTGCGGTACATCATTTTGAATCTTCGTTTAATTGGACTTTGATTGAATGCGTTCACCACAGGCTGCAGTCCCGTAGAGGTCGCTTTCTTTATTAATAACAGCTGATATTCTTCGTCTCTGATGCCGCCCTGAATTACACGGCGGTCGGCTTGGTATTCGTGTACGTCGCGCAAATCCTGGCGCAGCATCCATGCAAAGGGTACGAACCACAGCATGCGACAGGTGAGTTCGCAGAGCAGCATATCCCAGGAGTGACCCAGGCGGATGTGTGCCAGTTCGTGCTTGATGATAGGCCGCACATTGGTGTCCGCAGGATTCAACAGCATCCAGCGCATCCAACTACATGGCGTCTTGATGTCCGGATGTACCAGTGCACGGACACCTTTTGGCAGACCTTCTACCTCCACACGCTTGCTTCTGCGCATGAGCAGCAGCAATGCCGTAAGCTGCCAGAAGTAACAACCCCAGACAGTAGCCAGTCCTGTCAGATAGATAGCTATAGCGATAAGAATGTAGACATTGACATCATCGCGGATGGGAATGTGCGTGTATTTAACGCCATTATCAGGATTTATGATAGTTATGCGCTTGATGTCGTCGCTCAAAGGGTTCTGTATGTTTGCAATCTGATATTCGATTTTCTCGCGGCTCTGTGTCAGGATATTTTTTCCTGTTTCTATCTGGCATAGCGGCAGCACCATACTCGCAACAAAAATAGCAAGCAACACGATACGGTTGATGTCGTGCAGCGTCTCGCGCTTCATGAAGAGCCCGAAGAGTGAGTAGAGCAGCGTCAGCGAGACGGCCCAGCGAATGATATAGATGATGAATGATGCCATAAGCTACGATTGCTTTTTTAGTTCATTGAGAAAGTCTAATAACTCCTGCTCGCTCACCTTCTCCTCGGCCACCAACGATGACACTAGCTCCATGTACGAGTGCTTGAAGTAGCGGTCTACGAATCCTCCAATTTTTGTGCGACCGTAGTCCTCCTGCTTCACTATCGGGAAATAGATGAACCCGCGCCCCTGAGGACGATGGCTCACATAACCCTTTCGTTCCAGCGACTGCACCATCGTGGCGATGGTGTTCACGTGAGGCTGCGGCACCGGATACTGCGCCACAATATCCTTTGGCGCACACTCACCAAGCTGCCACATCAGCTCCAATACTTCTTCTTCCTTGCCTGTAAGTTTCTGCATATCTTTTTCGACGATATTTTTAGTTCGACGGTGCAAAGATATGTCTTTCTTCCTATACCTCCAAATGTTGCTGCAATGTTTTAACCTATTTTTTTAGTTGAAACGGATATCATTCCTACCTAACGAAAGAGGACGAGGATGGGACATCTGACTAAACTGCCAGTTTGCTCCGTCCAAACTGCTAGTTTGCTCCGTCCAAACAGCCAGTTTGCTCCGTCCAAACTCGGAGGTGGAGAAATTCTTACGCCCAAGTATGGTTATGTCGATAATTTTTCGTAACTTTGCCGACATTAAACCAAATACTATAAAAATGAAGAGCAAATTGTTACTGACCGTAGGCATGGCATCGGCCCTGACGCTGACCACAGCCTGCAAGAACGGGACAGGAGCGGAGGACAATCCGCTGCTGCAAGAGAGTTCGCTGCCGTTTGGTGCGCCTGACTTCACAAAAATCAAGACATCAGACTATGAGCCAGCCATCGAGAAAGCCATTGAGATGAAGCGCGAAGCCATTGATGCGATTGTGAACAACGCCGAGACGCCCACCTTCGAGAACACCATCGTGGCCCTGGAAGAGAGTGGGGTGGTGCTGGACCGCGTGACCAGCATCTTCTTCGCGCTGGTGAGTGCCGACAAGACACCGGAGATAGCCGAGACGGAGAAGGCTGTCACTCCGCTGCTGACTGATTTGGAGAACGACATCGTGTTCAACAAACCGCTGTTCGAACGCATCAAGTACGTGTATGACAATGAGTATGCCAGCTTGCAGGGCGAAGACCTGAAGCTGCTGGAAGAAACCTACAAGGACTTTGTGAGGGCAGGGGCCCTGCTGAGCGATGAGAAGATGGCACGCATGAAGGAGATAAACCTGCGCATCTCAGACCTGCAGCAGCAATGGGGCGACATGCTGCCCGACGCCACCAACCACGCTGCCGTATGGGTGGACAGCAAGGAGGAACTGGCCGGACTGAGCGAGGCCGACATTGCTCAATGCCAGAAAGACGCCGAGAGCAGAGGTGGGCAGGCTCCCTATTGCATCGTGGTGGTGAACACCACACAGCAGCCCCTGCTGGCCAGTCTGGACAACCGCGACCTGCGCCGGCGGGTGTTCGAGGCCTCGATACACCGTGCTGACGGCACCTGCGAGCACAACACCTTCCCCCTGGCCGCCGAGATTGCCAAGCTGAGAGCCGAGAAGGCCGAACTGATGGACTGCACCACCTATGCCTCGTATTCGCTTGAGAAGACGATGGCCAAGACCACCGACAACGTCTATGCCTTCCTGAACCAGCTGATAGAGGCCTATGCACCCAAGGCCGACGCCGAGACGAAAGCCATTGAGGCCTATGCCCGCCAGACGATGGGCGCGCAGTTTGAGTTGGAGCCCTATGACCGCTTCTACTATTCTGCCAAGATGAAGAAAGAGCAGCTCAGCATCTCGGACGATGAGGTGAAGCCTTACTTCAATGTGGACAGCGTGCAGAAAAACGGCGTGTTCTATGCCGCCAACCGCGTCTATGGTCTGACCTTCAAGGAGCGTACCGACATTCCTACCTATCATCCTGATATGAAGGTGTTTGAGGTGATGGACAAGGACGGCAAGACGCTGGCCCTGTTCTACAGCGACTATTTCCGCCGGCCCACCAAGCGCGGCGGTGCATGGATGAGCAGCTTTGCCAAGCAGAGCAAGAAGCGCGGACAGATTCCCCTGATATATAACGTGTGCAACAATGCCAAGGCTCCCGACGGACAGCCGTCGCTGCTGACTTGGGACGAGGTGACCACGCTGTTTCACGAGTTCGGACATGCCCTGCACGGCATCCTCTCAGACTGCGAATACAACCAGCTGAGTGGTACGGCTGTGGCTCGCGACTTCGTGGAGATGCCCAGCCAGTTCAACGAGTCGTTTGCCACCATCCCCGAGGTGTTTGACAACTTTGCCAAGCACACCGAGACCGGCGAGCCCATGCCTGCCGAGCTGAAGGAACGCATGCTGAAGAGCATTAATTTCCATTCAGCCTATGCGCTGGGCGAGAACCTGGCTGCCACCTGTCTGGACCTGGCCTGGCACAACTTGAGCCAGAGCGACGTGCCTACTGCCGAACAGGCAGCAGCGTTTGAGACAGAAGCCCTGACAAAGGTGGGACTGATGAACAGACAAGTGCCGCCACGCTACTCGACCTCATACTTTAACCACGTATTTGGAGGTGGCTATGCAGCAGGCTATTACAGCTATCTGTGGACAGAGGTGCTGGCGGTGAACATAGCTGACTGCTTTGCACAGCGCGGCGCCCTGAATCCCGAAGTGGGACAGGACTTCCGCGACAAGGTGCTCAGCCGCGGTAACACGCAAGACCTGATGCAAATGTTCAGCAACTTCACGGGCATGCAGTCGCCCGATGCCTCGGCATTGCTGAAAGCCAGGGGACTATAGCAGATCGGGACGGAGCCGGCGCGTACGTTCAAGCGCCTGCTCCAACTCCCAATCGCGAATCTTCGCCTCGTTGCCGCTTAACAGTATTTCAGGAACTTTCCAACCCTTGTAATCGGCAGGGCGCGTATATATGGGCGCAGCCAGCAGATTGTCCTGGAAACAATCGGACAGGGCACTCTGCTCGTCGCCTATGACACCAGGCACCACCCGCACCACGGCATCGGCAATCATCGCAGCCACCAACTCGCCACCGGTCAACACAAAATCGCCAATGGAAATCTCGCGTGTGATTAGATGGTCGCGCACACGCTGGTCGATGCCTTTATAATGTCCCGCCAGGATAATCAGGTTGCCCTTGAGCGACAACTCGTTGGCCAGGTGCTGGTCGAACCGTTCACCGTCGGGCGAGGTGAAGATGACCTCGTCGTAGTGACGCTCGGCCTGCAAGGCCGTGATGCAGCGGTCGATAGGCTCGCACTGCATCACCATGCCTGCTGAGCCGCCATAGGGATAGTCGTCCACGCGGCGCCATTTGTCGAGTGTGTAGTCGCGCAGGTTGTGCAGGTGTATCTCTGCCAACCCTTTCTTTTCGGCGCGTGCCAGGATAGACTCGTGCACAAAGCCCTCGAGCATCTCCGGCAGCACCGTGATGATATCTATACGCATATTGATTGCAGACGGTTTAGTTGAAACGTACGGTAGTGACGGGCACGCTCTCGACCCTGCTGCGGTGCTGGGCCTCGCTCAGAGGGACGGTGAACACCTGCGGCTGCTGGTCCTTGTTGAAGACGACCACCTTGCAGTTGCCGCCGGTAGGCGTCTGACTGCCCTTCTTGTAGTAGACCAGGCTGACCTCGTAGTTGCCGATTGGCGGATTCTCCCAGAACACGTTCTCGGCAGAGCCCTGACCGCCATCGGTATTGTCGACATCGAGGAAACCGCCAGAGGTGGAGTGCTTGTGGTTGAAATAAATCTCTGTGCCGCCGGGCTCCTTCACGTGAAGGTCAACGTCGGCATAGAAATCCCACAGCAGGGTGATTTTCAGCTGACCGTCCTGGCCTACGCCTTGGGCCTCGTCGATGACTTCGTGCTCTACTGGCGGCTCATCGGGAGGCAGCAGGGTAGTCGTCTCCGGCAGACTGGGCATGCGACAGCTGCGACAGGTGTTAAAGAGCAGTCCCAACAGCAAGAGGATGACCAGTATGATGTATGTCAGGACCAGTATGATGCGCATTGCTTTCATAAGGCATTCTGTTTTTTGGTGGTTAGGGAAGGAACGGCAGTTGGGTGAACGCGAAGACCATGTTGACGATGATGGCCACGGCAATCTGCAAAATCATCAGGATGGGCACCGCAAAGAGAAACAGGTTCTTCTTCGTCTTGTGGTTGAAGAATATCATGCCGCAGAGTGCTCCGAACGCTCCGTTGAAGAAGGCCGCGAGCAGCAGGATGAACTCGGGTACACGCCAGTTTTTGTATACAGCCTGGTGCTTGTCGTAGCCGAAGAGACCGAACGAGATGATATTGGGGAAGAATATCAAAGCCAGGTATATGAACGCGAAATAATTGGAAATAGTCATAAGTTATACTGTTCTTAAGAGTCCGGTGATAAAGGTGGTTGCGATGTCGATGATGAAGCCGCCAAGCAGGAAGGCACACACCAGACCGCCGGCAGCACCCAGGGCTGCTACAATCTCGAGGAGGATGTCGGTAAACGGCTGGGGCCCCTTGACCTCCTGGAGCACATATTCGGTCTCGTCGGCATCGAGGGTAAACACGATGGGCGGGAACTTGCGCCGGGGCGTGGTAATCTGTGCCGTGACAGGTACGCCGACCTTGAACTTGTCCTTGCCGAACCAAGTGGTGCCCATACCGTCGAGGCTGCTCAAGATGCAGGTATCGCCCTGACGGAAGTTGATGTTGGCATTGGTGACAGGACGCTTCATGACATCGATGACGGTGACCTTGATGTCGTGACCGTTGTCAGCTGGCTCGTAGGGCACGTGGAAGACATACTCTTCCTGAGCGGCATCGAGCAGGTAGTTCTCCTTGTTGTTGCCGTCGTAGCCGTCGGTGACTATCATGGACTTGCCTGCCTCCATCTCGGGCAATTGTACGATGCCGCCTTCGTCGCTGATATACTCGGTGACCTTGCCGTCATACTCCACAGTGATGGGGTAGTGGGAGCCGATGAAGCCGTTGAGTCCCTCGATGCGGATATGGGGCGTCACGGGACCGGGTTCTGGCTCTGGAGCCTCGGTGGGTAACTCTTCCTCGACAACGGGCTCTTCTACCGGCGAGTTGGTGTCGAAACGGAAGATGTGGCCTTCGCGTGTCAGCGTCTGCTGCTGCATGCTGTCGCGGAAGCGTGCCACGCACAGCTCTCCCTCGTAGTAGGCCAGTCCCACGGAAGCTTGTCCGGCTTCGAGCGTCAGCTGATAGCTGCGTCCGTGATAGTCGATGCTTGCCTCTTCGCCGTCGATGGGCTGGTTGTCGTGCGAGGCCATCACACGCACGGTGATGCGCTCGGTGACATCGAAGGTGTATTCCTCTGTCGTCTGGTCGGTCACCAGTGTGAAACGGCGCTCCGTGGGGCCGTCGATGAGTTCGATGGTGGTGTTGGGCTCTACCTTGTCGCCTAAGGAGAACACTCCTTGTGCATCGGTGTTGTGCGGGGTATTGCGGTGTGAGGTGACGATGAAGAAGGGGCGGTTGGGCAACTTCACACCGTCGATGGTGAAGGCGATGCTGACAGGATGCAGGCCTGGTGCCTCCTTTACCACCACCTCGGGGCCTATGACTACCTTGCGGAAGTTCTTGAACCCCCATCCGGTGATAAGCACCTGCACCTGTCCATTGTCATCGATGCTGTAGAAGATGTATTCCTCGTTAGGCACCTCCAGAATACGTTCTGTCAACTCGGAGGCGGCTCCCATTTTTGCCCTTACCTCCTGCTTGATTTCCTCCCATCGCTTGCGGGCCAGCATTTCCTCTGTGGGCTGCGCCATGGGCAGTGGGGTCCAGCGGGCATTGGTGTCAACATTCCATGAATAGAATGCTGCTCCTACATTGCATTTGGCAAAATAGCGACTCAGGTCGCCCAGTTTCTGCTTCAGTCTGTCGTTTGCCTGCTGCTCCACGTTCCATTGTTTAATGGTCCAATGGATCTCGTTTAATGCTACTTCTTTTATTTTCATAATGTTAGTCGAGTACTCATATTAGTTGGCATAGTTCTGTACAAATCCATTCAGGTCGTCGTTGCCGCCCAACTCGCGCAGGTAGCGACTGTGCACCTGCTTCAGGCGGCTGTTCAACTCGGCATCCTTCGGACTGTAGGCTTTCATAATCTGGCTGGCCAGGTCTTTCTTGAACTGCACCTTGGCAGCATTCAGCCTACCCTCCACTCCGGCAAGTCCCTGCTTGATGTCGTCCAGATGACTGATATACTGATAGTAGTTGCTTTGACGATAAGTGTTGCGCTCGGAGATGACTCGTTGTTGGTGGGCGCTGAAGTTGGCCCACGAGTCATTATCGAACTTAAATCGCGGCGCAAGGTTCATGCTGCTGCGGCTCAGCTTGCGGATGTTGCGGTAGAGCGTCAGCGTGCCGTTCATGCGCTGAACCTTTGGGTCGTTCTTGTAGCTTGGAATCTTGGCCAGCAGAATGTCGAGACCATTGCCATAGGTTTCTATCTTGGAGGGGTCGCAATCGGACTTGGCAAACTCGCCCATCATCACCGAATCCAGACGCTGGCAGGCTCGCTCGCCCGTCAGGTCGACCAGCGTGCGATAGCCGTCGCCCAGAATTTTACTGTATTGCTTTAGCATGTCGAGATCCTTCTCCAACATATTGGTGTCCCACTCGCTGGTAGAAGCCCACTCCTGGACAATTTTCCCTTTAAGTTGCTCCATCTGCTTGTTCTTGTCGCCCTTGATTTCTGACGAAGACTCGCCACTGCTAAGGAACAGCAGACCTACGACGGCGCCAAGGACGACGACAGCTATTAGTATCAGTTTTAATGCTTTCATATGCTAAAAACTATGTTTATGTGTCTGATTCAGTCTGCTTTTCAGGCTCTCCGGCTTCTGCTGGTATTTCGTCCTGCTCTGTGGGAGAACTTTCCCGAGGTAACCATGAACGGGGGATAATGACTTTGTTATCGGCAGGTATATCTTCCAGAGCGGACGTTCCGACTGAAGTGTCCTCCGGCTGCTGTGCTTCGGGCTCATCCTTATGAAACAGCAGGCTGATGCACCACACCAACAGCATACCAATGCAGAACGAGGCAAGTGGCATGATGACCAACTTGAAGATGTCGGCAAAACTGATGCCACTCTTCTGGGAGCGGGGAGCCATCTGATGAGGTAGTTCGGTGCTGCGTGGTGACTCGGTGATGTGCTGCTGGTCGGTGGCCACTGGCATCGGTTGACTGTCGGACTTGGGAATGGCTTCTATGGGCTTGCGCACCTCGATTTTCTTTGGCACAATATTGCAAAACACCGTCTCGGTCAGCGGGTCGATATACACTTGGTAGCCCTGTGTGGCATTTTCCAAAGGCAGGTCGTCGACCTTGAATCGGACCACTGGATAGGACCATTGCTCTTTGTCAAGGTCAAGGTCAATCACCGTCTCTTCCGTAAAGTAGTCAACGACCTTCCATTCTGCGGGGGTGTTGTTGACCTTTAGTTTCAGGGCTGACTGAAAGGGTATCTGAAGTTCGCCCAGCACTTTCTGATAGACATCCGTATTCCCCTTCTCGGCGACGATGACCTTGGCACAGCTCTCGAACTCAGCATATTGCGGGCACTTGAACAGCAAGGCAATCTGCTCGGCAGGCAACAGCAACACCGCATCGTCGGTACCCTGCATAACTCGCTGACGAGGATAGGGAGCCGGGGTCAGTGTGTAGTCGTTCACAATCTGTGAGAACACCTGCTCGCCTGCCAGCGCCTCCTTGAAGTTATAGGTGTCGCTAAACTGCGACTTCAACGTCATGCACTCTGCAAGAAACGTGTCACGGATGCGCAGCAGAACATCCATAGGACTCACTCCGCCTGCAATCTTATAGCCGGCAGGAATAGTGATGCCTATCTTCAGTACACCAGGACGAACAGCCATGAAGCTGCTGACATGATTCTGTATCAGCGTGTATTGTGTGAAGGCAGGCGTTGTCTCGAGCACAAAGAAGCAGGCATTCTCCTCCATGCCAGGAGGCACAAGGTTCTCCAACTGCCGCGGTGGATTATTGATCCAGTAGAGCGGCTGGAACCCACTGTTGCTGTTCTGGTTGCCAAAGATGGCCAGCGTGATTTTCTGGTTGCCCATAATCGTTATTCTTGCGTTAGTTGAACACTTTGCGGACCTTGTCAAAGAATCCGCCATTGCCAATGCTCTCTGTGTCGTGCTTGAGTACCTGTATCAGCTTGTTGGCATCGGACTGGTCGTACTGGTATACACCGCCGACATAGAACTTTCCGAGACTGAAGGTGTAGAGCTTAGGCACGCCGTTGGTGCGACGGTTAATGCCGTTCTCAATACAAAGCTGTGCCAGTGGTTTCACGATGCCCTGATAGTGCTTAGTAAAGTGCTCCATCGCTTTCTGGTCACGCTCGTCGGGAGCTCCCAAAGTATCTGACTTGGTCATAATAATATGGATAGACTCCACCTTCTTCAGTATCTTTTTGTTTTCAGGCTGGCGCAGCAGGCCTATCATGCGGTTCAGAGTGACACGCTGGTTGACATTCTTGCGGACCAGATAGCTGTTCTCACCATCTTCAACGAGGTGGTTGAAGGCAACGACACGAGCTGTCGGGTCGACAATGATGAAGAACACTTTATGGTTGTCGTTGCAGAGCAGGCGTGTAGCACCATTGCCCATATCCTCGAACGAGATCTTTCCATTCTCGTTGTCAGCCATCTTAAAGGCAAAGTCCTCGCCCGACATCTCCACAAGGTTCAGAAGGTGCTTCTCCTTCATATCAGAGATACATGCCTCTATCGTGGCCACAAAGTTCTTCGGCGTCTGGCCAATGGTAAGGCCGGCATCAAGATACTGCTGCAGGGCATCGGAATAGGGACCTGCCGCACGGATTGGGTCGATCTCTATCTGAGGCGATCCGATAAGCCCCATGAGGATGCACGACTTACCCGTAGAAGGGATGCCGAAAAGGAACACATCGGTATGACCTTCTGCACATACCTTCTTGCACTTGGCTATCTCAGCATTTACGTCGGGTAGCTGGCCCTTAATCTTCTCAAACTTCCGAATGATTTCCAGCGACTCGCTGGTGGCTACTTCAGCGGCTATCAGCTCCTCTTCGGTGAAGATGCCGTTGTCGAGGTAGTAGAATAGGTTCTCTATTGGATAATTGGCCAGCAGCTCGCGCATGGTCTGCAACTCCTCGCCCTTCAGTTCGAGTAGCAGCAGACGGGCATCGTTGGCAAAGGGACTGTCAGGATGATTCTGAAGATACTGGTAGGTGGACAGCAGGTCGCCCTCGTCCTTGATGTTCTGCCATTCCTGATAGGATGACAGAATCTGCCGGGCCTGTGTCATGTATTTGCTGTCGGGGAACTGCTGCAGGAACGCCTCCACTTCCTGAGGAATATCCTCGCTGCCGTTAGCAATCGTCCATAGCGCATCCTCAATCTCCTCCATGTGACCGGATTGAGGGTATTTCTGCTTATGGCCAAGAAGGGATTGTTTGTCAGTCAGGTCTACTAAGTCCCAGTCGGCTTTCTCAATAAGAATTAGCCGTTTTATCTCCTCCTGTCGGATATCTTCCAGAAGTCTGGCAGCTTCTTCAAGATGGTTGCCTACAGGCTTGCGCTCTTCCCAGTGGCTGATGTAGGTGTTGAGCTTCTGTTTCAGTTCTTCATCCAAGTTTGATGCCAAGGGTGAGATATCGTTCCATTCGTGCTGCTCCTGAGGATTGGGGCGTGAATTGATAATGTCTATGATAGCCTTCTTGCGGTCATCGCTCAGGCTGGGAAGGTCGTCTGGAAAGTTTACGAACCCCTTGTCTATATATTCAACAATCTTCAACACGGGCATGCGATTGCACTGCGCGTTAAGTTGTTTTTTCTGATCGTCTGTTAATGCCATAGTGTTAGTATTTGAGTGTCATGCCATGGTCGTTGAAGAGGATATCCTTCTTCTGAGGACGCTTCTTCTTGCTGCGGAAGGCTACGATGTAGTTGAAAAGAATCATTGCGTGGAGGAACACACAGAACACGATACCGATGATGGAGTAACTGCCTACTCGGTCCATTGACGGCATGAACTGTGAGTCGATGGGGTAGGTGCCTGTCTCGTGCTCTTTCTCAATGTCGTAGATGCCATCGTCAGTGCGGTGAATGACTGGCAAGGGCAGACTGGCCGACACTTCCTGCAACTTCGCAGAGACCTGTTCACCAATGCTGGACATGGTCCTGACTGCCTCTGGAATCTTGAGCACGCTCCAGCCCTGAATCAGGTCGTTGCACCTATCCAGTTCGGCCTCCCAGGCCTCGGCATAGCCTGTCTGCGTGGAGTCAATGACATTGTCGATAACCAATTCCCACTTCTCCTTGAAAATATCAATGCTTTGTTGACTGAGTTCGAAATCGTTTGCTGTCACGAAGTCCTCGAGTGACGGGCTGACCTCACCATTGCACGCATTCTCCAGCCCGATAACGGTGTTTGTCAGTGCCTGGCGCTCAGTAGACTTGAACAGGTCGATGACTTGATTTATCTTAAAGACATCATCGTTGGCAGTAGCCTTCATCTCGCTGGCGGACAAATAGACCGTGGGGAATTTGGATACCTTCGAACTGGACAATACTGCCAGCACCAAATATATTGCAAGGGTGAGCAATTCGATGACCAGCCATTTTGTACGCTCCTCGTCAGCCGTCTTGGCTTTGATGAGGAACCACAATAGGAAAGTGAAAGCCAGTGACCAGCATACAGACTTGAAAATACTGATGCCAACATTGTCGCCCATATAGAAATGTCCCAGAAAAAGGGCAACCGTAAGTAGGACGATGCCGATAGTGGCAATGACATTAGCCAAAGAAATGCTGTTGTTTTTGTTATGTGCCATATATGATGAGTGTTAAAATGGGGGTTAGTCGTTACGATCCCTGACCTTCCTCAGGAAATATGCAGAGGAAGACGATTGGGTGGCTGTGCTGTGCTGGCATTGCAATAGGCCCTCGCTATTAGGTATGCAATAGAATGTGGCAGCGGTATAATTGCGGTTTTCAGTATCGCAGGTGGCCTTGTCGGTAGACTCCAGCACAATTTGCTCAGGCTGCCAGTGGACGGCCAGAGGACCTACGAAATCCTTCTTTGTATAGCCAGCTTCGTAGTAGATTACTTCGCCGGCATCCTCAGATGTGATGTTGAAATAGAGGCGGATTTCCTGATTGGTGTTTTGACCGTTCTCGTCGATACGATACAGCATCTGCGTGCTCTGCCACAGACCGATGAACTGACTGTGGTCGTTTTGCAGGTCGCTCATGCTTACGAAATTGTCCTTCACCTTCTCTAAAGCATCCTTGATCTGAAGCAGCTTGCCGATATTGTCGTTGCCGGGAATTTCCTTACCCGTCTCCTGAAGGATGTTGACAATCTCGCTGTTAGACAGGGTGGGGTCGACACTCTTCATCAGGGCGACGGCACCGGTGACGATAGGAGCGGCAAAGCTAGTACCCGGGCCGATGTCGTAAGTGTTATAGGGCTTGGCACCCAGGATATCGACACCAGGAGCAGAGATGGTAGACACCTCCACTTGCTTCTCGGGCAGATGTCCGAAATTGCTGAATGAGGCTTTCGACAGATCGCGGTCTACAGCCGACACGTTGATAGTTGAATGCTCGCAACCGCGCTTGCTGGGGTCAAGCGATGCCAGAATATCGTCGTTGCCGGCAGCCCATACGATGGTTACATTACGGGCATCGGCCAGTTCGAAGACCCAGTTCCAAATGGCGGCCTCTTCCTGACACATGGTCTGGCTAATCTGTATCTGTTCGTCAATAGAACAGTTATGAATTGACGGGTCAAAGACACTTCCAGCCGAGATGTTCACCACGTCGGCACCTTGATAGATGGCATAAAGCACACCTTGCAGCATCGTCATAGAGGTAAAGCGGTGTCCCATGCTGATAGGCATGAACTTACATCCCGGTGCAATGCCTGACGTGCCGCGGCTGTTGCCACAGGTGCCCAGTGCTTGCGAGGCGACCATGGAGCCATGCTCGAAGCATGCCTCGTCGGCATCCTCAGCAGGTGCGACATTACCGGTCTTGCGGGGGATACTGTAAGGGTGCACGATACGGTCGCTGTTCAGATCGTCGTGGTTCAGGTCGAAATAGCTGTCGACAATGGCGACGGTCACGTTAGGGCTGCCCTTCGTAATGTCCCATGCTTCATAGGCCTGAATGGGGGCGAAATACCAGTTAGTCTCCTCGTGTGCGAATACAGGATCGTTTGGCACGTCCAGATTACCTATCAATCCCTCTGGAAATATCTTGAATGAGATATCGGTAATCTGATTGGGCAGGTTCTGCATGATGCTCTCTCGCTCATCTGCAGGTATCTCTATCTGGATGAGACGGGTCAGAGGGTCGTAGTAGACTACTTGGTGATTCTCGTCAGGATAGAGTTGCTTGAACTCGTTGGCCCATTGATTGAATGTCTCGTCGTTAGTGCTGGGGTCATCGAGCATTACGTTCAGCTTGTTGGCTACAATTTGCTGGTGTGTACTGTCGTCCGTAATGACATCTTCGTCGTCATAGGGCGGGATGTAGTTTTCATCAGGACTGGGCAAGTTTTCACCGGGATTGGTAATATCGCGCGGGAAATTCACCATCGTGTCAATGGGGACTCGAGGCAGCGGGTCGCCAATGGGATTCAGGATGTCCTCAGGAATCTGAACTGATGGAATGGAACAACTGCACATCTTGAACATATTGAGCAAGAACATCAGCGTGAACAGGAGAACCAAGTAAAGCAGCAGACGGCCTAAGCATCCCAGGCATCCCCATGGTTTCCAAAACGGCTCGTGCCATTTCTCAGTGCCCTTCGGGCCAAAATAGATCTTCTTCATGTTTATGACAGTTCGTTGATGATTACGGTTAGTTTCTCGTTGGCTTCGTGGTCATATTCAGGTATGTTCAGATGAGCAATGAATGAGACGTACATATATTCCAACCACGAGTAGTAATTCTCCTCGAAGCCCATAGTGAGGGCCTTGGGGTTATTGGTCAGCTCCTCGAACATGGCTGTCAGCTCTTCCTCTTCGAAGTTCGACTTACGCTCCTTCTCAATGTAGTTGAACACGGGAAGATGGTACTGCTCGGCCACGCGTTTGGCATCCTGCCTGTCGTGCTCCTGCAGAAGATGATAGCCAAAGTCCATAACAAAGTCGTTGATGATGCTGGCCATCATGTCGGCAATAAGACTCTCGTTGATGATGAACACGTCGATAACGTTGACATATTCGGCAATGGTATCGGCCATTAGGTCTTCAATCTTCAGGTAGTCGCTGGTGGCAATGATATTGTCGATGAGTGAATCCATGACCACGCTGTCGAAGAGCTGACCGTTAGTGACCTTGTTCATAAACTCGACCGATTTCAACTGCGTCTTCCAGTCAGAATACACACGGTCTGCAATAATGACGGAGTTGAGCTTTTTCTTGAACGAGCGTGTGAACAGCTTCTTGTAGTCGACGCCTTTTCTGGTCAGGAAGTCCTCAGCCTGCTCCTGAGAATCGAGAGCATAGACATCCATCAGCACTTTCCACTGCTCTGCTTCGTTCTTACAAGCATCCAACAGAGCACCACAGCGTTTGATGATTATCTCGTAGTTGGTGGTGTCGTAGATGGTCTCTATCAACTCACCGCTCTGAATCAGTTCGTGGATTACCTGCAGGTTCTCTGTCTCAGTAGTCTGCAAGGCCTGCAATAGGTGGCCGAAGTAATAATTGTCGCTGTTGCAGGTGAAATCCATCTCGCGGATGATAGAGTTGGCCTTGCGGATGTTTCCCATCAGTATCTCATCGGCATCCTCTGAAACATGGTATTCCTTCATAATGTTTAGCACGCGGCGGATGGCTTTGCCGGCAATTTCCTCGAATTGCTCTTCGCGTGCCACACCCATTCTGGAGGCAACCGTGTTCAGGTTTTCCATGATGTAGAGGGCACCGTCGTTGTTCATCGAAGCGGCAACATCCCATGAGAGAGCGGGATCGGTGAAATATTGCTTCACAAACTGGTTTTCCACGAAGGTCTTTCGCATCATCTGGTAGTAGTTCTCGCTCATAATCATCTCCGTCTCCCGCTGACTCTCATTGAAGCCCTTATACAGACCTGTCTTGGGACCGGAGAACTTATAGTCGCGTAGCATGTAGCTGTTCTTGAAATCCTCGTTATTGCGGGTCCAGTTGCGCATCCAGTCGACGGTGTCGCGATGGAAACACTGCTTGTTCATCACTGTATCCAGGCGTCCCACCCAGCGCTGGTCGATGGCCTGTTCGGAAATGGTCGAACCTACACCCAGCGACATGTCGAGGTTGAACATGGTGCCGATATAGAACAACGGTGAAATCTTGGTTGACTCTAACTTCTTGCGGCGGTCCTCAGGAGTTTCACCTACATAGTTGTGTACCCATTCTTCTAACAGTTTGTAAAGACCGGTAACATCGTTATCCTTGTTGTGGTGGCAATACAGCAGGATGTTGATGCCGAGCTCTTCATTATATTTATTAAAGAGGTATGCCACCTTGCCACGCAGGAAGCAGTTCAGTAAGACTGTGTCTTCACTCAGTTTGACGACATTCTCCTCTTCGCGTGAACGGGCACCGGGAAAGTCGAGCAGATCGTTGTCGCGCAACATCTGCATCTCGATGTCGCTATGGTTCAGTCGTGGAGCTACATCGTCGCCGATATGTGAGAAGTCGTAACTGCTCTTGCTTGACAGGAAACCATCGTCAATCTTGAAGACGACCTCAGAACAGATGGCACAGATGTCGCTCTTGGCCATGTCGGTAGCCCGTTTCACATACATTCCATTTTCTTTAACATAGACATCGGTCTTGTATTCGGCATGGCTGTCAAACAGTTGCTTCAGGCACTGCACACTCATGATGGTGTTTTCTCTCACTCCTTTGTGCAAAACAGAATCGATGGGCAAATAGATATAGCGTGAGAAATCGAAGGTGCGCAGGATTTCGTATAGTCGGTTAAACAGCCTGGTAATGTTGTTATCGTTGTTCCACAGGTTGGCGAATATATTTACGTATTCTGCGGAAGGAACGCGGTCTATTATCAGTGACAGGCGATTGAAGAAAGCCGAGTTGTTGAAGGTTTGCGCGTTGTTGATATGCTTGACGAAATAATCCTTCATATACAGCACATCATCAGGACTAACCTCAGGATTTTCCTTCGAAGGCTTACCGCGATATTCGTCAGTAATCTTGTCACAAAGGGCTAACAATTCACTCTCGCTGATAGAGGTGTAATTGGCAATGTCGTTGAAATAGCTATCGGCCAGAATGAGGATAATGTCTGTCAGCGAGAACGTGTTAACCAATACAGGCAGGTCGATATTATAAGCTTCCGGAAGGCGTTTGAATGATGAGAAACGGCTCACCACACCCGTAGACTCACGTCCTCCACCTTCCTCACTGGGAGGGTTGATGTCGAAGACGAAATTATAGGTGTCTTTGCCTGCCTTGACCATGAATGGCTTTCCATTGTCCTGAAGCAAACAACTGATAAGGTATGACTTACCTACTTGGCTCTTACCGAAGGCTGCGATGCCAGGATTGTTTACCTCGGCAGCCACCACTTTCTTCAGTTCTTTACGACATTCCACCAGCTGCAGGAATTTCTGCTCGTAGTGATCAGGCTTGTATTTCTTAATCCACGTCAATGCGTCGTTTATGACGTCTATTTGTTTGTTGATCTTCTGTATCATAACTTCTCATCTTTTCTATTTAACCGAAAGTTCAAACTCTCCCTTGTCGAGCCAATACTTGCCGTCGTCGACCAAAGACTGTAACACCAGTTCTGTTTCACGCTTGGGTAGCGAATTGCCCTGCTCGTCGATGACCTCCTCAATCATCAAGTCCTCGCGACTCTCAAAGTAGTTGCGTGACAAGGTGATGCGCAGCGAGTGGTGCGAAGAGTAGTTATAGATAGCATACAACGGACGGGCTTGGTAGAGTGCCGAGTCAAATTGTTTGCATCCCAGGAATGCGGGGAATACGGCGACGTCTATGGTGGCCGACCCGTTGATAGGAGTCAGTATAGACTTGGCCACCTGCTGACGACGCGAATTGTAATGCCCAATGTAATGAGCTGTAGACTTCATCTGTTTAATCATGCGGCTGAAGTCGAGAGAAAGTCCATTAAACCCTTGATTTGCTGCAAGATATCCAACCATACCGCCTACGGCTACAACAGATTTCTGGTCGTAGAAGTATCCCTGCCCGTCGGCAAAGGGGTACCATGCCCCAACACGGTAGTCGTTCAGGCGTATCAGACGGTCGGGTGCAATGGGGATGTACTTGATAAACAATTCCGTGATGGCATCGAGCGATGACGGACGTCCGGCCAGAATCAGAATGTCGCAATGGTGTGCATAAAGCACTACCGACAACTGTTTCATCAGGGGTTCCATCGTGTTCTTCACTATGGCGGCAATCTCCTGTGGGTCGAAACGCCATGACAACTCTTTAAAACTGAACCCGAAGTGCTGCTCGAAATAGTCAAGCAGGTATTCGGCTGGCTTCAAATTGCCAAACAGGTCGTCGAAGGTGAATACTCTTGTCGGACGGTGTCTGCGTAGACACTCTAAATAGAGCTGGGCAATAGGGACGGAAATCTGTGTATTGAAGTCGACACGGCACCGACGGTCGTGGTGAGACATCATGGCGCTATCCTGACCGAAGAAATCGTGTAGCAGGTTAGAAGCCAGAGCTTTCACCAGAGCCTTACGACGCTCTTCGTTAGGTTCGTTGACAATATCATAGACCTTGCCTTTGTAAACCTGACACTCTTTCAGACAACTCAGTTGCTGCAGTTCGTCGTTGCTCATATCTTTCATACGAGCCCACAGAGCACTGAAAATGTTGCCCATGTTTGGCTGTCCCAAATCCTTTCCCTCAATGATCTGGTTTTGAACGATGTTATGTAGTATCTCGTCACCTGCCAGATAGAAACTGTCCCAATAGAGTGGGATGGGGGTCACCTTGCTTCGTCCCTCACCCTTGCACTGGTACGAGCAAATCATCACGTCAGTGGTGCCAGCCCCGATGTCAATAGACCCAATGGTGAGTGATTTGCCCTCATAACCTTCCTCCTTCTCTTCTGGACGCACATGCCCCTTCAAATCAAAGAACCTGTGGATTTCTCCGCTATACCGCTGGGCAATCTCTGCATAGAGATAAACCAGCTGACAGCACGAGGCCTCGTCAAAGCTCCACATGCGACGACTTTGGTCTGCGTCATCTTCCTTCACACGCAGTGATGCAGATGTGGGAATGACAACAGGATGACCAAGAGCGGGTGAACAATTGGCGAGTGCATTGATGGCATCTTCTGCACACTGGCGCAGTTTAATCTGCTCAACGACGGGCATAGCAGTAGGACAGGTTATAATGATGTTGCGTAAGTTGCGTCGGCAGTCCATATTACCATGCTTGGTGCGGAATTTTATAGAGTTGATCTGTGTTTGTGCCTGCTGTAGAATCTCAATAAACACGAAGGTCATTAGTGCCGACCGTGAATAGCCATTGTCGTCGGTAGCATTGTCCTCGCCATCAGTACCGATAAAATTACCAGTATGGTCGAACTGATCCGTCAGGCCTGGAATATAAATGTTGCCAGCTAACTTCACACTACTGGGGTCGTCAATACTGGTCAGGAATTCCCAACGACCATCGTAGGGCTTCATGTCCCACAGATAGCGCTTAGGACTCGAATAGTTGGTGGTGCGTTCGCTCATTCCGTCTTCTTCAAGTGAGCGATAAACCAGGTGCTTGGCTTCATCGCCGACACGTACAAGACTGCGCCACTCGAAGATGCCGTCGTCGAGCACAATGTCATTGCCGAAGTCTGCCTTACGGAATGCCAGTCGCATATCGAACGACTTTTCATACGTAATCTCGGGATGGGTCATGTCTCGCACTTCTAGCATGACGGCTTTCGTGAAGTCGCCTTCTTCGAACAGTACGCCGCAGGTGCGCGAATTACCGATGTCGAGCACCAAGTCAACATCTATTGTCTTACGCTGGTTATTATGCAACGTCACCTCAGGGGCTGCGCCTATACATCTTATATAATTAATAAGGTATATATAGTATCCTACGTACTTACGTGATTCCGTTCGGTTGTGCTGACCCAGTAACGATGAAACGTAGTCGGAGAAAGCCGAGAAATAGTTGCTCACTGACATGAAGTCGAGCAACTCATCGGCTCGGTTGCACAGACAGAACTCCTTGCAGTCGGATTCATCATCATAGAAGTAAGGCTGCTTAAAGTGTGTGCGTCCCTCGTCATAGTCCTCGCTGAACGAGATGATGTTGCTGGGCGATTCTTTAGGGTCTGTATTGCCCAACGTTGTGTCGAAGGCCCATAGGAAGCGGTATCTGTTACAGCCTTTCTTACTTCCTTCACCGATACACTGAATCTTGACGCGGCACCATGTAAAAGGATCGGCACTGGTCACACCGTCAATCTCTTTCTCAAACATGGGCATAGGCAACCACTTGTCTAGCAACAAGTCGAATGCCGAGTATATGGTGTTATCGTTTGGCAACTTTACACGATAGCCTGCCAGAGAGTTGATATTGAAGACTTCTGCATCGCCATCTTGATACGAAGTGAATAATGCTGTCGACTCGTCTTTCTGCATCTTGATGAGACCAGCATCATCCAGTTCGTCGCGGCCATTGGGCCGTTTCTCAGTTTTGCCGCTTTGCCGTAATTCGTCAAGAGGAACATAAACACCATCTTGACTGTGGTAATAAAGCAAGTCGAAAATCTGCTCACCAGTAATAAAATCGGAAGTTTCGCAGAAGGCATACTTCAATGTCTTTCCGCTTTGGAAGGCCAATTGCTCGGCCGGATTGAATTCCCTCTCAGTCGCGATGAAGTGAATTCCGCTGTTAGCAATGAGATGTTCCATCAATGTGTGATTATGTAATATTTCGTTTCTACGGTTACATTTTGCAAATTTAGGCATTTTTTTTCAAACGTGCAAGAAAAAGGACGGGAAATTTGCTATATCAGACAATTAGTCCGTCCAAATCGGTGTATTCAGCATTATTTTAAATAGCGAGGGGTGTACCCTAGCTTGCTCCTGCTTACTTCTTCAGGAGTACCCTGACTGAGCACCGTCCCGCCTTTTTGTCCTCCTTCTGGACCCATGTCAATAATATGGTCGGCCTGACGGATGACATCCAAGTTATGCTCGATTACTATGACCGTGTTTCCGCGATCTACCAGCTTATGCAGAACATGCATAAGGATTCGGATATCGTCGAAATGCAGACCTGTGGTAGGCTCGTCAAGGATATAAAGTGTTTTTCCTGTATCGCGCTTTGATAGTTCAGATGCCAGTTTCACGCGTTGGCTTTCACCTCCTGATAGAGTCGTTGAAGGCTGTCCGAGCTTAATATATCCCAGTCCAACGTCCTGAATAGTCTTTATTTTCCTGAGTATGTCGGGCACATTCTCAAAAAACTCAACTGCTTGGTTGATGGTCATGTCAAGCACGTCGGCGATAGATTTGCCTTTATAGCGTACCTCCAGCGTCTCACGATTATAGCGTTTGCCATAACACTCCTCGCAAGGTACTTGAATATCAGGCAGGAAGTTCATCTCAATGGTCTTATAACCATTGCCGCCACATGTCTCGCAACGTCCGCCCTTTACGTTGAATGAGAAACGTCCTGACTTATAGCCGCGTATCTTGGCTTCAGGTAGGTTGACAAACAACGAGCGTATATCGGAGAATACACCAGTATAGGTTGCAGGATTAGAGCGAGGTGTACGTCCCAGTGGCGACTGATCGACGCTCACCACCTTGTCGATATATTCTAGCCCCTCGACCGAGTCATAGGGCATCGGACGCTTCAGGGAACGGTAGAAATGTTGTGATAGGACAGGCTGAAGCGTTTCATTGACGAGGGTTGACTTTCCAGATCCGCTAACACCAGTCACCACAATAAGTTTTCCAAGGGGGAAACTAACATCTATATGCTTCAAATTATTACCTGTGCAGCCACGTAATGTGAGCAGATGGTGCTCTTTAGAAGTATTTTTGCTTGTTGTTCCAATTTTCTTTCCGCTTTCCACTGAAGTGCATAGTTTTCCGTTCAGGTATTGTGCTGTCAGCGTGTTGGTCTGTAACAGTTGCTTTGGTGTACCTTGGAAAACAACCTCACCGCCTTTTCGTCCTGCCCGTGGTCCGATGTCGACAATGTAGTCTGCAGCCAGCATCATATCTTGATCATGTTCGACAACAATGACAGTATTACCAATATCGCGCAGTTCCTTCAGTGAATGAATCAGTCGTTCGTTGTCGCGCTGATGCAGTCCTATGCTTGGCTCATCAAGAATATAGAGTACATTAACCAACTGTGAACCAATCTGAGTAGCCAGACGTATGCGCTGGTTCTCGCCACCGGAGAGAGAGGATGACGGACGCGAGAGTGACAGATAGTCGAGTCCCACATCCAGGAGAAAGTCTAGACGATTGCGTATCTCTTTTAGTATCTCTGCGGCTATCTGTTGTTGCTGACTATCTAATTTAGGAGTAATCGTTTGCCCTTTTTCTCTTTCAGGTTCCTTCTCCAAATCGTCAAGCCATCCTCGCAACTGACTGATATCCATTGCTGATAGTTCAGCAATATTTTTGTCCCACATACGATAGGAGAGGGCTTCGCGGTTCAGTCGCTGCCCCTTGCAATCAGGACATTGACATTCGGCCATAAATTGGTCGGCCCATTTCTGTCCACTGGCACTGTCGTCTGACTCCATCACACCTCGCAGGTATTTGACTATGCCGTCAAAGTCCACAAAATAGTCGCTAGATGTGTGTACTAGTTCCTTGTCAATGCGCACTGTCTCAAGTGAGCCGTAAAGAACCTCGTTCATGGCTTCTTCTGGAATCTCATCAATGGGTGTCTTCAGGTCGCACATGATTGTATTTCGCTCGCCAATACTATGTTTTTCGTATTTCTTAAGAATAGCATCTATCTGCCAGAATATCAGCTGGTTCTTGTATTTCCCAAGAGGGGCAATCGCTCCGTCTTGTATGCTCATAGAATGGTCTGGAATCACTTTATCCAGATCTATTTCGTTGATGACACCCATTCCCTTGCAACGCGGACAAGCTCCTTGAGGTGAGTTGAACGAGAAGCTATTGGGAGCAGGATCGCTGTATGAGATGCCTGTAGTGGGACACATCAGACGTTTTGAGAAGTGCTTCACCGCACCGCTTTCCTTGTCGAGAATCATGATGAGGCCATCTCCTTGCCTCATGGCAATCTGCACTGATTTCTTAAGGCGCTCAGATACATTGTCGCCAACTATCTGCATCTTATCGATGACCACTTCAATGTCGTGGGTCTTGTAGCGGTCTACTTTCATAGCTGGCTTTATTTCTACAATTTCCCCATCGACACGCATGGTTAAGTAACCTTTACGGCGCATGCTTTCGAACAGTTCGCGGTAGTGTCCCTTGCGTCCTCTGACCACAGGAGCCATGATAAGAATACGATGTCCCTCATAGTTGTGCATGATCATGTCAATCACTTTCTCCTCGGTATATTTCACCATCGGTTCGCCTGTTATGTAGCTATATGCTCGTCCTGCCCGTGCAAAGAGCAGGCGCAGGTAGTCGTAAATCTCGGTGGTAGTGCCCACTGTAGAGCGTGGGTTCTTGTTTGTGGTCTTCTGTTCGATGCTGATGACGGGCGATAATCCGGTAATCTTGTCGACATCGGGGCGCTCCATACCCCCAAGAAAGTTGCGTGCATAGGCTGAAAACGTCTCTATATAGCGGCGCTGTCCTTCAGCGAAAATTGTGTCAAAAGCCAATGAAGACTTGCCACTGCCGCTCAAACCGGTAATGACTGTCAGCGAATGACGGGGAATCTGTACATCTATGTTCTTCAAGTTATGCACTCGAGCCCCGTAAACGCATATCTGATTCTGCTCCTTAGTTTGTTCCATTGGACTTGCTTCCTTCTGTATATGACCTCAATAGATTGACATCCTTGCGGAAGTGATACTCCTTACCGTCAGCTCCGCGTGCCTCTCCAATAAAGAAATAGACACCCTCTTTCACGTCTTTTCCTTTGTATGTGCCATCCCATCCATGATTAAGGTCTGTCCATTCAAATAGTTTTTGTCCCCAACGGTTGATGATGATTCCCCTAAATTCGACAATGCTTCTATAGTCTTTTTTTGCCTTATACTCATCATTAAGACCGTCGTTGTTAGGTGAGAAAGCATTTGGAAAATCCAACCAACTTTCCACGATAGTCACGCTGATATTGGCAGAATCCAGCTGCTCTCCATGTTCATCGAACATTTTCAGGAATACATTGTAAGTGCCCGACTCGTTAAAAGTGTATTCTGTGTCTTCCTCATAGCGCACAAACAATTCTTTGTTGTCTGACCCCTCAGTTTTGTAGAAATGCCATTCGAACGACGGTACAATCTCATCGATATCCGTGGGATTAGCACGGAAAGTTCCGTTCAGTGGCGCCTGCCCTTCGCTGATGGCGTTCACCTCAAGTTGCTCGCCTTTATGATTAATGTACTCAACCGTGGGTGACACTTTCTGTGCCGAAGCGGCCGTCCACATGAATAACGTTGTCAAGAACGTTAATATCAATTTCTTCTCCATAATTCAGTCCAATTAAAGTGCAAAGTTACGAAAAGTTGAGTGCAAAACAAAGAAATAGTTTCTTTTTTTATCTACACAGAATAATTTCGTCCAATTAATTGGCAAAGTTACGAAAATATTTTGTACTTTTGTAGGCGAAAACAGAAAAAATATGATTATGAGACGATTTTTAAGATATTTTCTAATATGCGTCTTGGTGATGTGTCTGCCAGTCATAGTAACAGCACAGACCACACAGGCTCATTTGGTACAGGCGCAAGAGACAATTTATGGTATTGCACGTGCGTATGGTATCACCGTCGAACAGCTGATGCAGGCTAACCCTGAAATGAAACAGCCTGGCTATCAGTTGAAGACAGGTACCACTATTCAGGTGCCTGTGCGCCAGCCTGGTATTCGATTGGGCGTGATGCTGCCGCTCCACCAGATCAATAATGATGGTAAGCGTATGGTGGAATATTATCGTGGGGTACTAATGGCGTGCGACTCGCTGAAGAAAGTTGGAATCTCAGTCGATGTGTATGCGTGGAATCTGCCTGAGACAGCTGATATCAATCCCATCTTACAGGATCCCAATGCTGCTCGATGCGATATTATCCTGGGACCTCTGTATAGCAGATTTGTAGAACCTCTTTCTAACTTTGCAGCTCAGCACGACATCCTTCTGGCAATCCCATTCTCTATTCAGGCACCGCAACTATATGAGAACCGCCACATCTTTCAGGTGTTCCAGACATCTGCAGAGTTGACGGAAAGCACGGCGCGTCGTTGTGCAGATTGGTTCAAAGGGTATCATCCTATCATCGTTGACTGCGCCGACAGCACTAGTAATAAGGGCAAGTTTACGGCAGCCTTCCGCCGACAGCTGGAGGAGAAGGATATTCAGTATAGCCTGACGAGCTTGAAATCGAGCGAAATGGATTTCTCGAAAGCTTTTGTAAAGGATCGTCCCAATCTGGTGGTGCTCAACACTTCGCGTTCTCCTGAGTTGCTGTCAGCCTTTGGTCGTCTTAGCACTGTGAAGGCTACAACCCCCAACATTCAGATTGCTATGTTCGGTTATACAGAATGGATGATGTACACACAGTATCAGATGGAGAACTTCTATAAAAATAATGTGTATATTCCGGCCCCATTCTATACCAACCTGCAATCGCCGCAGACCGATCATCTTATGCGTTTGTATAGGCGTCATTTTAATCAGGACATGATAATTGCAATGCCCCGTTTTGCTCTTACAGGTTTCGATCATGCCATGTTTTTTCTCCATGGAATAAAGAAATACGGTAAGGCATTTGATGGAACTGCCGGCAGTCTTGACTGGCAGCCAGTTCAGACACCATTAAAGTTCGAACGAATTGGCAATGGAGGTCTTCAGAATCGCGCATTCATGTTTATCCATTATAAGGACGATCATTCAGTGGAGACCCTAAACTATTGATGACTATTATGAATCGACTGTTTTTTGTCCTCTTCCTTTTATTGCCTGTTCGAATGGCCATAGCCCAAGTCGGAGAACACCGCGACGAGTTTGCTGTAGGTTTTGGTGGTGGATATGTGCTGAGTAACGTGGGATTCATGCCAGAGGTGCCTCAGAATATGCATGGTGGATTCATAGGTGGTTTTACTTGTCGATATACTTCCGAGAAATATTTCAATAGTATCTGCGCCATTGTTGCTGAATGTAATATTGCGCAGATTGGATGGAAAGAGAAAATCCTGACTCCGGAGGACGAGCCTGTCATCAATCCTACAACGGGTGTTGCAGAGGAATACCAGCGTAATATCACTTATCTGCAGATTCCCGTTATGGCCCGCATGGGTTGGGGGCGCGAACGGCGCGGCATTCAGGTGTTTGCCCAGGCAGGTCCGCAAATAGGAATATGCCTCAACGAGAACACTGAGAGCACCTATCCAGTGAATCAGCCCAACCTGAGCAGTCGTACATCGAAGATAATAGCTCAGGACACGATGGCGGTACAGCGTAAGATAGACTACGGCATCACAGCCGGCTTGGGTGTCGAATTTTCGTTGAATCATGTTGGCCACTTCATGGTTGAAGGTCGTTATTACTATGGCTTAGGCGACATTTTCAACAACTCAAAGCGTGATTATTTCGGCCGTTCTAATTTCGGTAATATTGTCATCAAGATGACGTATATGTTTGATATTGTTAGATCTAAAAACCCCAAAATTAAATAATTATGTTCAAAAACCATCCTAAAGGACTTCTGCTTGCAGCCCTCAGTAACATGGGCGAGCGTTTTGGCTACTACATCATGAATGCAGTGCTGGCATTGTTTCTTTGTTCCAAGTTTGGACTGTCCGATGGGCAGAGCGGCTTCATCGCCGCCATGTTTCTAACGGCAATCTATGTGCTGAGTCTCGTAGGAGGCATTATTGCCGACCGCACGCAGAACTACAAGGCCACCATAGCTTGGGGGCTTGTCATTATGGCATCGGGCTACATCCTGCTGTCTATCCCTGTGTTGTCAACCCCCGACAACAAGTTCTGGCTGCTGGCCTTCACCATTTTTGCATTGGCTTTGATAGCCTGCGGCAACGGACTGTTCAAGGGAAACCTGCAGGCCATTGTCGGACAGATGTATGACAACTTTGAAGCCAGTGCCGCCAAGGAGAGTCCCCAGCGTTTGAAGTGGGCGCAGGGCCAGCGTGATGCCGGCTTCCAGATTTTCTATGTGTTTATCAATGTTGGCGCCTTAGTGGCTCCTTTTGTGGCCCCGCTGTTGCGCAGTTGGTGGCTCAACACACATGGCCTGCAGTACAATGCCGATTTACCTAAGCTCTGCCATGAGTATATCAGCTTGGGGGCGCAGATGCCTGCTGAGAATTTTGCCAACCTCAATGAACTGGTGGCAAAGGTGGGAGGTAATGCTTCTGACCTGTCGGTCTTCTGTACTCAGTACCTTGACATCTTCAATACAGGCATCCACTATTCGTTTATAGCATCGGTGGCTACAATGCTCATCTCGCTTGTTATCTTCCTCATGTCGAAGCATTTGTTCCCCACACCGGGTAAGAAGGAGGCTGTGACTTCTGAGAGTTATACTGAAGAGGAGAAACAGGCTATGGCCAAGGAGATCAAGCAACGCATGTATGCCCTTTTCGCAGTCTTGGGTATCGCGGTGTTCTTCTGGTTCTCGTTCCATCAGAATGGGCAGTCGCTCTCATTCTTTGCGCGCGATTTTGTACAGACCGACTCTATTGCTCCTGAGATTTGGCAGGCTGTGAACCCGTTCTTTGTGATTGTGCTGACGCCTGTCATCATGTGGTTATTTGCTTCTCTGACGAAGGCTGGACGCGCCATATCTACTCCCAAGAAGATTGCATTTGGTATGGGCATTGCAGGATTGGCCTATCTTTTCCTTGCTGTCTATTCCGCTGCTGTTGATTATCCTTCTGCCAATGAGTTTACATCGCTGGCTGATTCTGCAAAGGCAGGTCTAAAAGCTGGCCCTTGGGTGCTCATTGTCACCTATTTCTTTCTGACAGTGGCAGAATTGTTTATTTCCCCTCTTGGTCTTTCGTTTGTGTCAAAGGTGGCTCCCAAGAACTTACAGGGTCTCTGTCAGGGTTTGTGGTTAGGTGCAACGGCTGTAGGTAACGGTCTTCTGTGGATTGGCCCACTGATTTACAACGAGTGGCCTGTATGGATTTGCTGGACGGTGTTCCTAATTGTCTGCCTCATTTCTATGGGTGTCATGTTCGGTATGGTGAAGTGGTTAGAACGCGTCACGAAATAGACCATGTTTTTCTCGCTGCTACTGACATCGTTTCTTACGCTGGTTGAACTGAACTGCGAGAATCTTTTTGATACCAGTCACGACCCGTCGAAGCAGGACACAGAGTTCCTGCCCGACGGGGCACGTCACTGGACTTCAACACGCTATTGGAAAAAGGTTAATGCCATTGGTCAGGAGATACTTTCATGTGTCAATGACGACTTGCCCGACCTTGTGGCTTTGGTCGAAGTCGAAAACGACTCTGTTCTCAGGGATATCTGTCGCAGGTCGTTGCTGCGCAATGCCGGTTATGAATATCTGATTACCTCTTCCCCTGATGTGCGTGGTCTGGATGTAGCACTCCTTTATCAACCTTCTCGTTTTCATCCACTCTGCTATGAATCACTGAACGTTGCTCCGCTCAAAGGCATGCGGCCCACACGAGATTTACTTTATGTAAAAGGTGTGTGTGCTACAGGCGATACGCTACATGTTTTTGTGGTGCATGCCCCCAGTCGCTATGGGGGCGAACTGGAAACCAGGCCCTATCGTCAGCATGTGGCTGATGTACTGCTAAATAGTATTCGACAAATAGGACTTTCAGCACACATTGTTGTTGCAGGCGATTTTAACGACTATGCTGAAGGGCCGTCACTTGTTTCTCTTTATCAAGGCGGTTTGGTCAATGTTAGCAAGCATGCCGTAGGAACGAATGGCGCTCGGGGTACCTATCGCTATCGCGGCGAATGGCGTTCTATTGACCATGTGCTGACATCACCATCGTTACATGAAAGAACGGAGTTTTCGTATATCAACGATGCTCCGTTCTTATTGGAGGACGATACTAACTATGGTGGTAAACGTCCTAAACGTACCTTCAATGGCTTCCGCTATCAGAAGGGCTTCAGCGACCATCTGCCGCTGGTGGTTCGCTTTTCATTATGATACCCTTCCGCTTTCTCTCTCTCTCTTATTGTTCCAACAAATTCTGTATCTCTTCGTCGGTGGCTAAGTTGAAGTCGCCGGGAATGGTGTTCTTCAGCGTTGATGCAGCCAACGCGTAGTTTACTTGCATTTGATCATTGCTTGGATAGGCGTAGACTGCGTGAAGCAGTCCGGCCATAAATGCATCGCCTACACCAGAAGGGTCTACGACCCCGTTGATGTCGTTGATGGGAGCCTTGAGAAGATGGTAAGGACCATCGGGCATCTCAGCTGTGTAGAGTAGGGCAGTGAGCAGGTGTCGGCTGCTGGCTACCATATTGCGCATACCCATGAGCCACTTGGTGCAGCGCGGGAACTCATGATGTAAGTCTTCAAACCACTCGCGGTATTCGTCCATCTGCATCTTAAAATGCGTATCGGTAGCGGTGAAGGGTGGCTGCTGACGCTGGCAGATCCATTCGAACTCGATGGCATCACCAAACATCATGTCGCAGCGTGAGAGCATGCGCTTAAGGGTCTCGCGTGGATCAGCGCCATAGCGCCACAGATTCTTGCGGTAGTTGATATCGAACGATACCTTAACCCCCATTTCATCTGCAATGTCAAGGGCCTCGAAGGTAGCATCTGCAGCACTTTGCGAGATGGCAGGTGTGATTCCCGACACGTGGATTACAGCGGCATCTTTTAGTATCTCATGCCAGTCAATCATGCCTGGCTTCAGTTCCGAGGTGGCCGATCCAGCACGGTCGTAAATAACTTTAGCCGATCGCATGCCTGCAGCGGGTTCCATATAATAGGTACCAATGCGGGTGCCTCCGTAGAGCACGTTACGACAGTCAACACCTAGTTGCATCAGGTTTTGTATGCCTGCATGTCCAACAGGTGTCTCTGGTAGTCGACTAATGTATTGTACATGGTCGCCAAGTGTAGCCAGTGATACCGCGACATTTGCCTCGCTGCCTCCATATTTGCTAGTAAAGTAGTTGCCCTGCGACAACCGCAGGTGGTCGTTTTTCGAGAATCTTAGCAATAATTCTCCAAATGTCACAATCTTTTGTTTCATAACTTTCACATTTCTCTTTAACGCCTATCAGATTCTTTCCACCTGCTTAACGCCTTTTACGGTGCGCAGTTTCTTAATAAGCAATTCTAGTTTAGTATTATCATTAATCATGATTGTTAGGTTGCCCCGAAACAGTCCATCGTTCGAGTCAATATTTATGCTGCGTAGAACTAACTTCTCGTCTTTCGAGATGATTGATGTGAGGTTGTTTACAATACCCAAATCATCGTTTCCGATGACACGCAATGTAATTGCATACTGGCTGCTGCCCTTGCCACTCCACATAGCACGTACGATACGATATCCGAAACGTCGTCGCATCTCCGGTGCATTGGGACAGTCACAGCGGTGAATCTTAATGCCTCCACTCACGGTTACGAATCCGAAAACCTGATCGCCATATATAGGATTGCAGCAATGTGCCAACTGGTAGTCTAAACCTTTTAGGTTTTGTCCAATGACGAGCACATCGTCGGAGAGTTGAGAGTTGTGAGTTGAGAACGGAGAATTATCAAATTCGAATTCCTGTGCTGAGCGTGCGATGTTGTCGCCGGTAATTACTTTCTCGCTTTGCTGTAGTTCCAAATATTTGTCAATCACAACGGAGATGTCGAGCGCGTCGTGGGCAATGTCGCGATAGAAGTCGCTTGCCTCCTTGTAGCCCAGTTTCTTCATGGTGCGCATCATCAGGCTCTCATCCTGTTCAATCTTGCGGTTTTTGAATTTCCGCTCCATCATCTCCTTCACCATCAAGGCCTCTTTCTGCTGGGTTTCCTTCAAGGCGAGACGTATTTTTGCCTTCGCACGACTGGTTGTCACTATATTGAGCCACTCCTGCTTTGGATATTGTGTCGACGCAGTCATAATCTCAACCTGATCACCCGAATGCAGTTCTTGGCGGAAAGTCACCACTTTATTATTTATACGTGCGCCTGTACAAGCCGATCCAACCTTTGAATGTATGTGGTAGGCCATATCGAGCACGGTAGCTCCTGCGGGGAAACGCATCAAGTCGCCCTTGGGTGTAAACACATACACATCCTCATCCTTCAGAGCATTGCGGAATGAGTCCATCGCTTCCAGTCCGTTATCTACGTTCTCAAGCATCTGTCGTATGCCGTTCAGCCATTCTTCCATACCGCCGCCCTCTGCCTTAACGCCTTTATAGCGCCAGTGAGCTGCCACACCACGTTCTGCCACCTCGTCCATGCGTTCGGTGCGTATCTGTACCTCCACCCATTTCTTTTCAGGTCCTAGTACGGTGATGTGCAGACTCTCGTAGCCGTTCGACTTGGGCACTGTCAGCCAGTCGCGCATGCGTTTGGGGTTAGAGGTGTACATGTCAGTAATAATAGCGAAGGTCTGCCAACACTGCTGCTTCTCTTTCTCCACAGGACAGTTAATAATGATGCGGATGGCAAAAAGGTCATAGACACCCTCGAAGGTGCATTTCTGTTTTTTCATCTTTTGCCAAATGCTGTGAATGCTCTTGGTGCGGCCTTTCATATGGAATGACAGACCGGCAGCCTTTAGTTTCTCCTCTACTGGACCTATAAAATTCTTAATGTATGCATCGCGTGACTGCTTGGTGGCATTTAACTTCTCCTTAATGTGGTAGTAGGCATCGTGCTCCAGGTATTTCAGCGACAAGTCTTCCAATTCGCTCTTCAGTTTGTAGAGTCCAAGCTTATGGGCTAAGGGTGCATAAAGATATGCGGCCTCCTCACTTACGAGATGGCGGGCTTCCTCATTGCGGGTGTCGCGTATCTGTCGCATCAAGTTCACGCGATCGGCAATCATAATCAGAATCACCCGCATATCCTCTGCAAACGATAACAGCAGGTTGCGGAAATCCTCGCCTTGCTGGCGTATTAGGTTCGAACGTCCGCTCTCAATCATTGGGTTTTTCCGGTATAGTTCCTGTATGTGCTGAAGGCCATGAAGAATGCGTGCCACGGACAGACCATAGTCGCGCCCAACATCTTCGATAGTTAAGAAACCGACTTCTACACAGGGGTTCAACATAATAGCTATTACTGCATCACGTTTCAGGCCTATGTCATCCACTACAAGCAAGGCTGTTTGCAGGCTGGAAACAATGGGGTTTAGCCCGAATGCGTTGCGCCTTACCTGATTAAGTTCGATTCCTGCCATCAGGTGTTTGCGAAGCTGTGCCTCATCGGCATCAGCAAGCGAAGCGCCAATCTTTTCTTTCAGTTCCGCATAAAGAGCCAGAGCCAGGCTGCGTTCTTCTATTGAAAAATCCAGTTTACTTGTCATAATGCTTCAAAACTTGGGCACAAAGATAACACTTTTTCTTTGGTTTTACACTTTTTCTGCGTTAATTTCTTCAATTTTTTTGATTTTCTTTCTTTATATTTAGTCTTTTGTCCACAATAAGTTGATTTTCTTATCGCTAATGCTTGTGCTGTCGGAAAAAATGCGTAACTTTGTAGCCCAAAAGCATATGAATATGAATAGATTATTGTTTATTGGCGCTTTATGCGCTCTGTTTGGTCTGCAATGTAAAGCACAGTCGTGGTCAGCCGACAACGGTAACGGCACGTATACCAACCCTCTGTTCTACGATGAATTCTCCGATCCGGACGTCATCTGCGTTGGCAACGACTACTACCTAGCCGGTACGACGATGCACTCCGTTCCGGGGTTGGTCATCCTCCACTCCAAGGATCTTGTGAACTGGGAGTTTGCTTCCTACTGCTTCGACCGCTTTGACTTCCCAGACGACAAGTTTGCGTTGAAAAACCATCAGGAAGTCTACGGTCAGGGCATCTGGGCGCCTTGCATCCGCTATGCCAACGGCCAGTTTTACGTTTTTTCCAATGTCAACGGAAAAGGGCTTCAATGCTACACTGCAAAGGATATTCACGGTCCGTGGACGCACCATAACATGCAGGGTAACATCTACGACCTTGGCGTACTCTTCGACGATGACGGCAAGATATACGCCATCCATAAGTACGGTGAGGTACACTGCACAGAGTTGAAGCCAGACATGAGCGGTCCTGTGGAGGGCAGTGACCGTGTCATCATCCCTGAGGGTAATGGCATCGGCGAGGGACACCACATGTACAAGATTGATGGCATGTACTACCTTATTTCTACCGACTACTCGCCCAATGGCCGTACCCTATGCTCACGCTCTAAGAATATCTGGGGACCTTATGAAACACGCGTCATACAGGCCGACGAGACCTACGGCTACAGTGGGGTAGGGCGCACGACTGTACCGCGAGGCACGAAGTATCGCATCGGCGAGGACGGCACGAAGTTTGGCGTCATGCCAGCCAGTCCAGACGCCACGGGCTGCGACAATGCCCACCAGGGCGGTATCGTGCAGGCCACAGACGGCTCGTGGTGGGCATTGTTCATGCAGGACTTCCACTCCATAGGCCGCACGGTGTGCCTGATGCCGATGACATGGGAGGACGGCTGGCCGATGGTGGGACTTAAGGGTAATCTGGGTCGCGCACCCCGCACATGGTTTAAGCCCGGCACCAAGCTAGGCTGTTATGGTATTGGCGAGGAGTCACAACCCATGCGTGCTCCCTATGACCGTTCCGACGATTTCAATGGCAAGCAGCTAAAGCCTGTCTGGCAGTGGAATCATAATCCTGATGACAAGTTGTGGAGTTTGAGGGGGGGACGTCTGCGTATACAGTCACAGCCTGCCGAACAACTGATGTGGGCCCGCAACACACTGACACAGCGCGTCATCGGTCCGCAGTCGGTGACTACTGTTGAACTGTATATAAAAGGTATGAAAGACGGCGATGTCTGCGGTCTGGGTAACATCAACGTGCCCTGCTCATGGATTGGCATCATGAAAGATGATCATTCCAAGACCCTCATCCTCCGCGCCTTTGACCAGACGGAATCAGAATCACCCACCGCACCCCACATCACGCTGCCCGCCATTCCTCATGATGAGAAAATCTGGCTCCGCTGTATTGGCGACTATGACAACAACCAGATGCAGTATGCCTATTCAATCGATGGAGTAAACTTCGAGACGCTTGGACGTATGATGCCACTTACCTATCAACTCATCACCTTCCAAGGCTCACGCCATGCCCTCTTCGCTTTCAATGTAAAGGGTAAGAACGGCGGCTATGCAGAGTTCGACAATTTCACTGTTGAAGAGCCTATGGCCGACCGCAGCCAAAACATTCCTTATGGCAAGACAATCCGTATTATCAACAAGGCTACGGGGCGTCCGATAATTGCCCTGAAACATGGTGTGCTCTACGACACCCGTCCCGGCGACAACAGCGAACTGACGAAGTTCAAGGTGATTGACCGAGGTCAGGGTAAGGTGGCCCTGCAGTGTACCGACGGTCGCTACGTGAAGGTCTATGGCGACGGCCTGCCTGGTGACGTGCGTTTCACCGACAAAATAAATAAAACTGTTCCCTCCTTTGTCGAGGCGAACAGCACGGAGTTCCTGTGGCAGGACTTCCTTGACCACGACTTCATGCTGCTCTCGCTGAAGAACCACCGTTATCTGGGCAAGAGTCCCACCACTGGCAGTCCCTATAGCATGGACTTCGCCGGTCCCGACCCAGCCCGTCGCAACGGCTCCGTGTTGATGTGGGAAGAAGTTAAATAATTGAACGAAGATAAATGATTTCTGTTGAAGGACTGAAGGTGGAGTTTGGGGTAAGACCCCTGTTCAGCGACGCCACTTTCGTGATTAATGACAAGGACCGGATAGCCTTGGTGGGCAAGAACGGTGCAGGCAAGTCGACACTGCTGAAGATCCTCTGTGGGATGGAGCATCCCACGGCAGGAACGGTGAGTGTGGCGACGGATACAACCATCGGGTACTTGCCCCAGGTGATGGTGCTGCGGGATGACACTACGGTGAGACAGGAGGCTCAGAAGGCATTTGCCGACATACAGAAGATGGCCGACCGCATCCAGCGGATGGAACGTCAGATGAACGAGCGTACAGACTATGAGTGTGCCGACTATATGGCGCTGGTAGAGAAATTCACTGCCGAGCACGACCGCTACCAGATGTTGGGTGCCGAGGGCTATGAGGCCGAGATAGAGCGCACGCTGACGGGCTTGGGATTCGATCGTACGGACTTCGAGCGTCCCACGAGTGAGTTCTCCGGCGGCTGGCGTATGCGTATCGAGTTAGCCAAGATCCTGCTGCACAGGCCCGATGTGCTGCTGCTCGACGAGCCTACGAACCATTTGGACATCGAGTCGATACAGTGGCTGGAGCAGTTGCTGGCCACGTGGAGTGGGGCTGTAGTGTTGGTGAGTCACGACCGTGCCTTTATCAATAATGTGTCGAACCGCACGTTAGAGATTTCTTGCGGACGGGTGATTGACTATCGTGTGAAGTACGACGAATATGTGGTGTTGCGCAAAGAACGCCGCGAACAGCAGTTGCGGGCCCATGAGAACCAACAGAAGGAGATGGCCGACATCCGCGACTTCGTGGAGCGCTTCCGCTATAAGCCTACCAAGGCCGTGCAGGTGCAGCAGCGTCTCAGACAGTTGGAGAAGATGGAGATTATCGAGGTGGATGAGGTGGACAACTCGGCCATGCACCTGAAGTTCCCGCCCTGTCTGCGCAGCGGCGACTATCCCGTGATCTGCGATGACGTAAGGAAGGCGTATGCCCACGTGGTGTTCGACCATGTGAACCTGACCATCAAACGCGGCGAGAAGGTGGCCTTCGTGGGTAAGAACGGCGAGGGAAAGTCGACGCTGGTGAAGTGCATTATGGGCGAGATACCCTTCGAGGGTATGCTGAAGATTGGTCATAACGTGCAGATAGGCTACTTTGCCCAGAACCAGGCACAGCTGCTGGACGAGAATCTCACCGTGTTCCAGACCATCGACAATGTGGCACGGGGTGATATCCGTTTGCGCATCAATGACATACTCGGTGCCTTTATGTTTGGCGGCGAGGCCTCTGAGAAACGCGTAAAAGTGCTCAGCGGTGGCGAGCGCAGTCGTCTGGCTATGATACGCCTGTTGCTGGAGCCTGTGAACCTGCTGATTCTCGACGAGCCTACGAACCATTTGGATATGCCCTCGAAGGACGTGCTCAAGGAGGCCATCAAGGCCTTTGACGGCACAGCCATCATTGTCTCTCACGACCGTGAGTTTCTCGATGGGCTGGTGACGAAGGTCTTTGAGTTTGGTGGTGGCAAGGTGCGCGAGCATATCGGAGGAATTTATGATTATCTGAGGGAGCATGTGGCCAATGAGACCAATGGGACTAATAGGGCTAATGAGGCCAATGGGGCTGCCAATAGGCCTTACGAGCCACAACCCCTGGCAACTAGTTCTTATGCCGAACGCAAGGAGCTGCAAAAGCGCTTGAAGCGTGCCGAGAAGGCGGTGGAGGAAAGTGAGAAGAAGATTGCAAAGATGGAGCAGCGCCTGAAGGAACTGGACAATCTGTTGTGTGACCCCAAGAATGCCTCGGATATGATGCTGGTGACGGAGTATACCGACATCAAGCAACAGCTGGATGATGAGGTGGAACGCTGGGAACAATTTTCAGAAGAACTGGAAACGATAAAAGGTTAATAGTTATAAGGTTAAATAGTTGAAATATGAAACTGACAAAAATTATTACAATGATGGCATTGACAGCCATGACAATTGGCGTATCGGCCGAGGAGCCGTTACGCTCGGGAATTAATCTGGGCGAATTGGACCTGACGGTTCGTCCCGCTGACGATTTCTATGAATATGCTTGTGGTGGATGGATGAAGAACAACCCACTGCCGGCAGCCTATTCGCGCTATGGTTCTTTCGACCGTCTGGCTGAGGACAATAACAAACGCATCAACGGCATTCTTTCGGAACTGCTTACCAATACGTATGAGCAGGGCAGTACTGAGCAGAAACTCTCCGACCTCTACAAACTGGCGATGGACTCTACGCGTCGCGAACAGGAGGGTATTCAGCCCGTGATGCCCATCATCAAGAAACTGGAAGATGCCAAGACGATGGACCAGCTCTTCGCCGTACAACTGGAAATGGCCAAATATGGAGACTCTGAGTTCTATTATGCCGGTCTAGGTGCTGACGAGAAAAACGCCACGCAGAACATCCTGAGCGTATATCAGGGTGGGCTGACACTTGGAATGAAGGATTATTACTTGGAGAACGACCCTGCTACGACAAAGATTCGTGAAGAGTATAAGAAACACATAGTCAGGATGTTTCAGTTGTTTGGATTTAGTAAGAGTGCTGCACAGAAAAAGATGCAGAATATTTTCGCTGTGGAGTTGGCTTTGGCCAAGGTCTCAAAGAGTCGTACGGAGTTGCGCGACCCTCAGGCCAACTATAACAAGATGACGCTGCAGGAGTTCAAAGAGAAGTACCCCAGCCTTAAGTTGGAACAGGTGATGAATGCCCAGGGATTGAAGAGCCAGTATATGCAAGAACTGGTGGTAGGTCAGCCAACTTTTATGGAGGGAGCCAACCAATTGGTGGCAACGATGAAGCCTGCACAATATCGCGACGTGATGGAGTGGGGTGTGATTCTCGGTTCCACGGGTTATCTGAACGACGAGGTGCGCGAGGCCAACTTCGAGTTCTTCGGTAAGGTTATGTCTGGCCGCAAACAGGATCATCCTGCCTGGCGTCGCGCTACGAATCAGGTTGAGCGTTTCATGGGTCAGGCCCTCGGTAAGATGTATGTGGAGAAGTATTTCCCCGCTGCATCCAAGGAGCGTATGCTGCGCCTGGTGAAGAACCTGCAGATTGCTTTGGGTGAGCGTATTGCCGCCCAGAACTGGATGACCGACTCAACCAAGGTGAACGCGCTGCTGAAGCTCAGCACCTTCTATGTGAAGGTGGGCTATCCTGACAAGTGGATTGATATGACAAAGTTGAGTGTGGATCCTACAAAGTCATATTTTGAGAATGCACTGGCCTGCCAGAAGTTCTGGAACGACTACAGCATCGAGCACCGTGCCGGCAAGCCCGTGGACAATGATGACTGGCACATGACTCCCCAGACGGTGAATGCCTACTATAACCCCACAACAAACGAGATTTGCTTCCCCGCAGGCATTCTGCAGGTGCCTTTCTTCGATATGACGGCCGACGATGCCTTCAACTATGGTGCCATCGGTGTGGTGATTGGTCATGAGATGACCCACGGCTTTGACGATCAGGGCCGTCAGTATGACAAGGACGGAAACATGCACGACTGGTGGGCTGTCAGTGACGGTGAGCAGTTCAAAGAGCGCACGGACAAGTATGCTGACTTCTTCTCGGCCATCAAAGTGCTGCCCGATTTGAATGCTAACGGACGTCTGACACTGGGTGAAAATCTTGCCGATCATGGCGGTCTGCAGGTGGCTTATGCTGCCTTCAAGAGTGCCACGAAGAACAATCCGTTGCCTGTGATTGATGGCATGACACCCGACCAGCGCTTCTTCTTGGCCTATGCCGGTGTGTGGGCTGGCAACATTACCGAGGCCGAGATCCGCAATCGTACAAAGAGCGATCCCCACTCGTTGGGACGTTGGCGCGTGAACGGTGCGCTGCCCCATATTGATATGTGGTATGAGGCCTTCGGCGTGAAGCCCGGTGACAAAATGTACATCCCCAAGGAACAGCGTTTGCCGCTGTGGTGATATTTTTCTCTAATAATATTTGCGGGATTGACAAAGAATTATTATCTTTGCACAAATTTTTCAGCGAAAGATTATGGCCGAAGAACAAACAATACAGTCGACAGTGAGACAGCGAGAGCTGGAACGTCAGGTAGAAACCCCAGCGATGCAGATGCAGTCGCAAGTGAATTATGCACAAGGCGTGCCCTGCCCTAAATGTGGCGCACTGAACGATCCCGATGCTGCCTACTGTGCATCGTGTGGCGCATTCCTGCGACTGGGCGTTTGTCCTAACTGTGGAAGCGAGGTTGATCCCGATGCCGATTTTTGCGAGGTATGCCACCATTACATCAGGCCCGATATCTGTTCGTTCTGTGGTGCTCCTTTCAGTGAGCAGGATGCCTACTGTCCAGAATGTGGTCTGCCTCGCGGTGGTATCGTGTGCCCTCACTGCCACACCCTCAATGACTTTTCGTTCTGCAAACAGTGTGGTCAACCTCTTACGGATCAGGCTAAGGGTATTATGAACCAAATGCAACAGATGCCAGAGTTCAAAACGCTGATAGCATTGGCTCATGAATATAATGAACTGCAGATGCAGTTGCCCTACGAAACAGAGAAGGACAAGGAAAGGGGCGATGCTCTGAACCAGTTGCGCGAGCGAGTGCTCACCTTGCTTGCACAGGATAAAGGCGACCAGCATCCCATTATACCCAACCCCAAGCGTAGACGTGTGACGAAGGAAGAACTGACCGACAGCAAGAACCGCAAGCTTGAACAGCTTGCCGAATTGCTTGACAGAATGGCTCTACCCGAAGACCCATCGCCTGCTAAGGTAAGAAACTATGCAATGGCACAGAAACCGGCTGGTGTGCGTCTGGCATGGGTATGCAATTATAAGAATGCACTCCATTCCAGCCCTTGCGGTTGTGCGAAGCCTCAGATGGGTGGCAAATGGGTTATTCTGGGGCATAACTCTAAACAGGAAATCAAAGACGATAAATAATGGTAGACGAGAGTTTGGAAAAAACCAGTGTGTTCGTCCCTCAGAGCAACCAGGCACAGGACGGAGTACCCGATAAGACAATAGTCTTACCCCACAAGGGAACGTCAGACGAAGTGACATCCACAATGATTCCGATCGACGACGTTCCTGCAGAACGCACATTGCGTCCAGCAGGCGAAATGCCCCCTCAGATGGATATGGAGAAAGCAGAAGTGACTTACTTCCATCTGAAGGGCGTTAACTATGAACAAGTAACCTGTTTGAGCGACAACTCTGGTGAGGCACAGGTGTTCTTGGTGAACAAGGACGGACAGAATTTTGTATTGAAGCTCTACTATCCAAACTTTGATATTAATAAGAAACTGCTTCAAGTAGTACGGTCATTCCAGTTTGAAATGATTGTAGACCTGATAGACTACGGCAGAACCTACGTTGACGGCAAGAACCGATACTACGAACTGATGGAGTACCTTCAGGGGGGCACCTTGAAGGACGTGAAGATTAATGGCGATTTCAATCGCTTTCGCAGGCTGGCCTTACAGGCCGCAGCCGCTTTGGCCTATTGCCATAAGAACAACTTGCTTCACAAGGATGTTAAGCCAACCAATTATTTTTTCCGCGATAAGGAGCAGCAGCAGTTAGTGCTTGGTGACTTCGGCATCTCGTCAATACAAGAGACCGAGGGAAAAACCTTCCGCACCACACAGGCCCGTACCCCCATCTATGCAGCACCTGAGATGTATACCGATGTCATTGACGGCGAGGTGGAGATTTCTTTTGCAGCCGACTTCTATTCATTGGGAATGACGCTCTTTACACTCTGGCTTGGCGAGAGTCCCATGAGTTCGAACGAGCGTACCATGATGAAGCAGAAGAGTGAGGGACGCTTGCCCCGAGTCAACGAACTGCCCGATCCAGTAAAGCGCATTGTACAAGGTCTGACATCTGTGAACCAACAGACCAGGTGGGGCTATGACGAGGTGGAGCGATGGTTCCTTGGCGAGGATGTTCAAGTAGACCTTTCGTCGCCATTCCTGCGTTATAAGAGTTTTGTGGTTGACCCAGAGCGCAACCTCGTGGCAGAGAATGTGCATGAGTTGGTGCCCATGCTTATCAACAACGAGCAACTGGGTATGAACTATTTGTACAATGGTCGCATTGTACAGTGGCTGGAGGCTAGTGGCAACATTAAGCTCTCCACACTAGTTAAGGATATCATCACCAACCGCTACCCTAAAGATCAAAAAGCAGGACTGATGGCTTCCTGTTATGCGATGGAACCCACGCTAGGATATACCGATGTGACGGGTGAGCTCTGCGAGGATGTATCGGAAATAGCTATCTCAATGATATCCAACCAGGAGAAATACTCCATATTGTTGTTGAATCCCAACGATTCGCTCTTCCTTTGGCTCGAAATACGTGAAAAGGGTAATGTAGGCCGGCTTCGCTCATATTTCAATCCGGAGACCGACGGGCGAATCAGCGTCTTGAGGTCTGTCTATGAACTCGACCCAGCTATTCCCTTCTTGGTACACCTGCCCTCGTCGAATATCAATGAGATTGTCCATTCGTTCGGTTATGATAAGGTGCGCGACGATGATTGGCACGCCTTGTGCGACGGACGACTGTTGTCATGGTTGTATTCACATGCTGATCTGCCCGTCTGTGAGTCTCTTAGGCGACTGACCGACGGCAAGCAATATTCCAAGCCCCTGGCCTACAAGGTACTTTACCAAATAGCACCCGATACGGCCTATGACCTACAGGAGGCAGCTACGCCGGAACAGATAGGAGCCTTATTGGTGCACGACCTGGTTAAGGTACAGCACTTGCCCGAACAGGAACTTGCAGAGCAGATGGCTGACTTCACCGAACCCGACGGTCGTTTTCAGTTCTATGCCAAGTTGCATAAATGGGGACAGTTGTCGATTGATGCCAAATCGTGCTTTGACTTGAAGTCGGAGGAGAATCGCGACCGTCTGGGAGCTTACGACCTGCGCACAGCCCTCTATCGTTTTTGCCGCATACTGGGTGCCATGCCCACCTATTTCCTGCCCAATGGCACAATGCTTACCGACGGGCGGAAACTGGATGCCAAGAAGGCTCCCCAGATACGTACCGAGATTCGCAATGGAGCCCTTTCTCAATGGATGTCTGTGTTCTATCACGAAAACCCCAATCAGGAGTTTGAAGAGGAATATAGCTATGAGCGTGAACTGGAACATTGGGTCAACGACTTGGGGGCACTGGATCCTCAGCAGATTTACTTCCGCCGCTATACAAAAGCCCTTGAAGAGACAAAGAACAGGGTGAGAGCGGTACGCAGCCAATGGATTTCAGCTCACTACAGGGAACTGTTCTTCAAAGCCTGTTTCTTCGGTATCAGCGCCATCTGGGCTATCCTGATATTCATCATTGGTCTTGACGACCGCAGTTACCTTTTCAATCACCATATTTCTACCATTATCCTTCCCTTAGGTGGAATGACGAGTGTCATCCTGGCGGTGCGTGCCTACTTTAAAGGTTATGGCGCTCTAATCTCGCTTCTTTTTGGCGGTTTAGGAATCTTGGCATCCTTCGTTCCCTATTATGGTTTGAAGTTTGTGAACGAGAACTTTCCTGCATGGTTCCATGTGGCCGTTCTCTTCTTTACTATTATATATGTGTTAGCAGCTTGGCTGACGGATTTCAGCCGCGACCAGAAAGCCGATCCCAAGTTTATCAACGAGGCTTTGAAGAAAGAGGATGTAAAGTCCACGCTACTGGAGCCCCTCTACTATGCGTTCAAGACAAAGTCCCAGCGCTATAAGGCCACTCATTTTGGCGTGCTCGACGAAATCGACGACCAGGTACACTCTATCTCTGGCGAATCGGTGATTCATTATCTGCTATGGACGCTGTTAGCTATTGTCATGATTCTTGAACTATGCCTCTTCAGTCCGAAGGTGATGGGTTGGAAGCAGGCAAAACCAATACAACAGGAACAGGTTAAATGATTTGCGAAAACTGTCATAAAGAAAACAGGAATATAGCCAAGTTCTGCCGGTGGTGCGGACAGCCGCTTGTGTCCCAGCATGTACTCGACAAGTTAGTAGGTCTGACTGATGTTAAGTCACAACTGAAAACAATAGTCGACACATATGCCTACCTACGATCGCGCAAGGACATCGCTTCTGTCAGGCTCTCGGTCAACTCCATAATCATGGGTGAGACGGGAACGGGAAAGACTGCTTTAGCCGAGATTATTCGCGACTACTTCTTCCAGCATAAGATTATCTCACAATCGAAACTCACGATGGTCGATGCTGTCGACTATCAGCGTTTTGTCGACCAGTGGGATGAGAATATCAAGAAGGCTTCCGACGGTCTGCTGTTTTTCGACAATGTGCAGAAACTGCTACCAGACAAATACTCCAACCAGGTTAACCCGCTTGACAAGTTGTTTGTCGAGATGGATAAATGGGACGGCAATCCGATTGTCATCCTGGCAGGTCTGCCAAAGGGCTTTGAGGACTTCCTTGAGAACAACCCTTCAGTAAAAAACCGCTTCAAGTATATGTTCCGCCTGCCCGTTCCTAACTATCAGGAGCTGTGCGATATGGTGAAACTGCAACTTCGTACGAAATACGGTCTGTCTCAATTCTCGGAAGAGGCCGACAAACAGCTGGCACGCTATTTTAAATACCAGATAAAGACGAAGGACGAGACCTTCGGAAATGCCCATCTGGCCATGAAGACTGCAGAAGACATCTTCTCATCGTTCATCAGTCGCGGTGCCCAACACTCCATCGTGGAGATTGACGACATCAAAGGGTATGTACCTGAAGAGCGTTCGCTCGATGATATCCTCAAGGATATGGATTCGTTTATCGGTATGAACGAGGTAAAGCAGGCCGTTCGCGAGATGGCCTATTCCGTGCAGAACAGCCTGCAGCGTGCTGAGCGCGGCTTAGGCGAGGTGCAGAAAATGTCGATGCATACAGTACTGACGGGCAATCCTGGTACGGGTAAGACTACGGTGGCTCGTAAACTGGGCGAGATATTGGCAGCCATCGGCTATCTGGACTCAGGACACGTCGTCGAGGTCGACCGCTCGAAGATGGTCTCTCCCTATCAGGGTGAAACGCCTAAGTTGGTCAACCAATTGTGCGACAAGGCTATGGGCGGCATCCTATTTGTAGACGAGGCATATACGTTGGCTCCTGTCAGTCAGGCAGGCGACCGCGACAATCAGGGTGCACAGGCATTGGAGACGCTGATGAAGCGTATGGAGGACGACCGCGACAAGTTTGTGGTCATTGCTGCCGGCTACCGCACGGAGATGGAGAATCTGTTCCGAGTGAACCCGGGTATGCGCAGCCGTTTCAACTATTTCCTGAACCTGGAAGACTATAATCCCGACGAACTCTACGACATCCTGCTGATTTTTGCCCAAGGCAAGCAATATGTGTTCTCGCCCGATGCCGAGAAATTGGCCCGCAAGATGATAAAAGGCCTTTATGACCAGCGTGGCAAGGATTTTGCCAATGGTCGCACCATGCGCCAGATGTTCGACGAGATTTGCAAGCGACAGGCCCGACGACTACAGGAAGGCGACGTCACTCAGATGACTAACGAGCAGCTGATGACCATTCAGGTGAGCGACATCCCATACGAAGCCCCGCAGACAGTAGACTACACCGAATGTCTGAGCAAGCTTGATGGAATGGTTGGACTTGATGCTGTGAAGAAGGAGATTAGGAATCTGGCTGCCTATCTCAACCTGCAAATCAAACGTGGCGAGACCAACACTTTCCAAGGCAAACACTATGTGTTTACAGGAAATCCAGGCACAGGTAAGACGACCGTAGCCCGTATTATGGCCGATGTGTTCAAGACGCTTGGCATCCTTTCTCGCGGACAGCTTATCGAAGCCGACCGTTCGAAATTGGTGGCAGGATTCTCGGGTCAGACAGCCATCAAGACCAATCAACTCATAGATACGGCTATGGGCGGCGTGCTCTTCATAGATGAAGCTTACACCCTGAGGAGCAACGACCAGGACAGCTTTGGCAGCGAGGCTATCGACACGTTGCTGAAACGTCTGGAAGACGACCGTGGCAAGTTTATCTGCATCGTGGCAGGTTACACCAACCAGATGCACGACTTCATCGACTCCAATCCAGGACTGAAGAGCCGCTTTACGCAGACCATCCATTTCGACGACTATAAACCTGAGGAACTGACACAGATATTCGTCAATATGGCTGAAGCCAAGAAGTTTGTGATGGACGATGAAACGAAGGCTGCCCTTCGCCGCTATTTCGACCAACTCTACCTGCGTCGAGACAAGAACTTCGGCAATGCGCGCGAGGCACGCCGCGTGTTCGACGAGACCATTGAACGGCAGAGTCAGCGTCTTGTTAACCAGATGAGTCAGCCTGGTGTGTCAATCTGCGATGACGATGCTGCCGGTTTCAGTTTCGACGACATGTATCGCATCATCATTGAAGACCTGCCAGAGTCAAAGGCAGCATCGGCACGTTCACTGGACGATGTGCTCAACGAACTCGACGCATTTATTGGCATGCGCTCTGTAAAGAATGCCATCCGTCGCCTGGCCGTACAAAGCATGTTTATCAAACAGCGCGCTGCTATGGGAGCAGGCAATGTGCAGCAGTTGGCAATGAACTTCATCCTGACGGGCAACCCCGGAACCGGTAAGACCACTATAGCCCGTAAGATGGGAGAACTGCTTCAGGCTATGGATATTCTGCCAACGTCAACGGTAATTGAAGCTAGTCGCGCCACGTTGGTGGGTAAGTATATGGGCGAGACACCGAAGATTGTCAACGCGATGTGCGACAAGGCAATGGGAGGCATTCTGTTTATCGATGAGGCCTATACTCTGAGCGACCAGAATGACCAGTATGGCAAGGAAGCTATCGACACCCTTATGAAGCGTATGGAGGACGACCGCGGCAAGTTTGTGGTCATTGCCGCCGGCTATCAAGACAAGATGGAGGAATTCCTGCAGATGAATGCCGGACTGGCCAGCCGTTTCACCCATAAACTTCATATCGAAGACTATACCAGCGACGAGTTGCTGGCCATTTTCAAACAGATGGCAGAGAAGGAACAGTACACGCTGTCTCCTGCTGCCGAGTTCAAGGCTCTCGACGTTATATGCAAGATGCTGGAAGCCAAGGACGAAACCTTCGGCAACGCCCGCGAGATTCGCAACTTGCTCGACGAGACCATCCAGCAATTGTCGGTACGTGTATCGGCTATGCCACCAGAACAAGTGACGAAGGAGACCTATCAACTTATTCTCCCTGAGGATATCACAGACAGATTGTAAATCTTAAAAGAGGAAGTAATGATTATTTGTCCGAACTGCAAAGAAGAAATAGAAGACGAGTCCTATTATTGTGACCAATGTGGGCAGATGCTGTACTACTGCGAGAAATGCGGCAGGGTAGGCATGGGACGCAGGTGCACCTCGTGCGGAGGTCTGATGCTTACAGCCAACGACTATCTGCAGCGCCAGACTTCCAATAATGCCGTATCGGTTTCCGAATCCATGGGATTTGCCTCTATGGGGTTTGCCAATATCTCACAGCGCTCGCCCAGCGTCAGCACAAGAGGTGGCAATGCCGGCATTCCCCAGCGGCCTGTGATGCCGCAGCTGCACCTGTTCAACGATTCGTTGGGCATACGCATAGTGGGTATCAACGGCGCTGTTATTGGCCGGCGTCAGGGCCCCTATGTGCAGTTCTTCCAGCAGCAAATGTATATCTCCGGTATCCATGCCCAACTGTTCTACAGACCAGAATCGGGTTGGCGCATCGTCGACAAACATTCATCAAACGGCACTAAGCTGAACGACCATCAGTTGCAGCCTGACGTTGAGATGTCGCTCAAGAGTGGCGATATCGTGTCGCTGGCAAATGTGGTGTTAAAGGTTAGTATCAATTAAGCAGAAAATACTATGGCACATTACAAGATGACAGCATCGAGCAGAGTCGGGTGCGTGAGAACAAATAATGAAGACATGTTGCTCGTTGGCGAGAACCTTCTGCGCAACGCAAAGATGTCGTATGAATTTGATACTGAGCAGACTGGCAGGTTCCTGGTAGCATTGGCCGACGGCATGGGTGGGCACAACTGTGGTGAAGTGGCCAGCGAAGATGTGTTGAGCAATTTGCGCTACTATTTCAACGACCTGCCCGCCAACTTGTCGCCCGAAGAATTCAACGAAGCCATTTGTGGCTGGCTGAAAAGTGTCTGTCTGATGATTAGTTCGAAGGGACAGTCTGACCCAACCTTCCGCGATATGGGTACTACTCTGGTGGCGCTGGCCTACTACGGCAACGACTATTATTGGATGAACTGCGGTGATAGTCGCCTGTATCTTCTACACCAGGGCGATTTCCGTCAGCTCACCGTCGACCATTCGCTGAGCAACCTGCTAGGCAGCACAAAGCACTCTAGCCAAATAGTCAACTGTATTGGCGGTGGCAGTCAGGACAGCTATATCGACATTATCCGTTGCACCGAACAAATAGGCGAGGGCGACATGCTGATGCTTTGCAGCGACGGTCTGACGGATATGGTAAGCGACGAAGAAATCAAGCGTATGCTGATTGAGGGGTTCGATGCCGATGCCTTGTGTCAGGCTGCCGACGATGCAGGCGGACGCGACAACGTGTCGGTCACATTAATTCAAGTAGAAAAACTATAAAGAAAACATGCCATTAAGATTACCAGACAGACTGCCCGCAATAGATATTCTGAAGCGAGAGAATATCTTTGTGATGGATAACACGCGGGCTCACGCACAGGATATTCGTCCGCTGCGGATAGTCATACTCAACCTGATGCCGCTGAAGATTACAACAGAGACCGACCTGATACGTCTGCTCTCGAACACTCCCCTTCAGCTCGACATCAACTTCATGAAACTGAAAAGCCATACGCCCAAGAATACACCCATAGAGCACATGATGATGTTCTATCGCGACTTCGAGTCGATGCGACATGAGAAGTTCGATGGTATGATTATCACGGGGGCACCTGTAGAGACGATGGATTATGAGGAGGTGACCTACTGGCCTGAGATTACCGAGATATTCAACTGGGCACGAACTCATGTCACCAGTACCCTCTATATCTGCTGGGCTGCCCAGGCCGGACTATACCACTTCTATGGTGTGCCCAAGTATCCGCTGGAGAAGAAGATGTTCGGCATCTTCGAACAGCAAATACTGGCTCCGCAGATGCCCATATTCCGAGGGTTCGACGATACTTTCATGATGCCGCACAGCCGCCACACAGAGATACGACGCGACGATGTGACAGCCAATACAGAGCTCTCGCTCATTGCCGAGAGCGATGACAGCGGAGTAAGCATCGTGATGGCTCGCAGCGGTCGGGAATTCTTTATTACGGGGCACATGGAGTATGCCCCCAACACGCTCGACAATGAGTACAAGCGTGACTTCGGGTTGCGCGATGATGTCGAGATGCCACGCAACTATTACAGGCATGACGACCCGACACAACACCCCAAGGTGACTTGGCGTGCACATGCCAACCTATTCTATAACAACTGGGTGAACTATTACGTCTATCAAGAGACACCCTACGACATCAATATGATAGGATGAGACAGATAGAACTGTTAGCCCCTGCCAGAGACCTGGAGTGCGGCATCGCGGCCATTGACCACGGTGCCGATGCTGTTTACATTGGGGCTCAGCGGTTTGGGGCACGTGCTGCTGTAGGCAACAGCATACATCATATCAGTCAGCTATGCCAGTATGCCCATCGCTTTGCAGCAAAGGTCTACGTGACGGTCAACACCATTGTGTATGACGATGAGATCGAGGACACACGTCATTTGCTGGAATCCCTGAAGGAAGCACAGGTCGATGCCATCCTTGTTCAGGATATGGCCGTCATGCAGATGGCACAGGAGATAGGACTGTCCATACACGCTTCTACGCAGACCGACAACCGGCAGGCAGAAAAAGTCAGATGGCTCACAGACCTGGGCTTTTCACGTGTGGTCTTGGCACGCGAACTGTCTGTGAGCGAAATATCCGACATACATCGTCAGGTGCCCGACATCGATCTTGAGGTATTTGTTCACGGTGCACTTTGTGTCAGCTACAGCGGTCTGTGCTACGCCTCGCAACATTGCTTTGGCCGCAGCGCCAACCGCGGTGCCTGTGCGCAGTTCTGCCGCATGAAGTTCGACCTGATTGATGCCGATGCACAGGTCATCGACTCTCAGCGCCATTTTCTTTCGCTGAAGGACATGAACCAAAGTCAGCACCTAGGCGAACTGATAGAGGCTGGTGCCACATCGTTCAAAATAGAGGGTCGGCTGAAAGATGCTGGCTATGTCAAGAACGTCACGGCTGTCTACAGCGAGCTGCTCAACCAGTATATCGACCAACACCCAGGCAAGTACCAACGTGCGTCGAAAGGACGCTGCACCTATACCTTCAAGCCCGACTTGCGAAAGACGTTTAATCGTGGCTATACCACCTATTTTCTCAACGGCCGACAGTCCGACATTGCTTCGTTTGACACACCCAAGGCTATGGGTGAGTTCGTAGGGACGGTGAAGGAAATTCGCGGCAACTCGTTCAATGTGGCAGGCATTGCCTCGTTTGCCAATGGCGATGGTCTCTGCTTCATCAACAGTCAGCGCGAGCTGGAGGGCTTTCGGGTCAACAGAGTTCAGGGCAACCGATTATTCCCGTTTAATATGCCGGCCAACCTGCGACCGGGCTTGCGTCTTTACCGTAATAACGATCAGGAGATGGAGCGCATACTGAGCCGGCCTAGTTCAGAACGTAAGATTCCCGTGACGATGGCTTTACGTGCTGCCACTGATGGCTTTGAATTGCAGGTCGACGGTGTGGTCGCTCATTTGCCGATGGAACATCAGAAAGCAGAAAAAGACCCGCGAGCTAACATCGTTCGCCAGCTGACCAAGCTGGGCGGAACGCCCTATACATGCTCTGAGGTCGACATCCCTGAAGACTTCAATTTCTTCATTCCTTCCAGTCAGCTTGCCGAACTCCGGCGGCAGGCTGTTTCCATGCTGGAAACTCGGAGTTTGCTCCGTCCAAACCCGGAGTTTGCTCCGTCCAAACCTGGGGTTTGCTCCGTCCAAACTTACCGTTTGCCTTATCTATATAATGTGGCAAACCGTATGGCCCGTTGCTTCTATTTGGCGCAAGGTGTCAATGCGACGGAAGCCTTCGAGGTGAAGCCACCGTCCAAGCCTCTCATCATGCAATGTCGCCATTGTCTGCGCTATGCCCTTGGCTATTGCGTGAAGCATGGCGGAAAGCATCCCCATTGGCACGAGCCGCTTTCTTTGCGACTTTCCGATGGCAGGCTGTTTCGTCTGGAGTTCGATTGTGTACATTGCCAAATGAATATCTATGCCGATGAATAGCAGAGCGTTTCGATATATAATCAGGGTATTTCAATATATAGCATGTGTGGTGCTGATGCTGACTATGGTCGGCTGTTACCAGCAGGAGTCCGACACGTCTGATGCCTGGATTGTCACCGAGCAGCAGATGGACTCTATCTCGTTCTACACTACCCACCATTACACTCAGAACTACAATTTCCTAGTGACAGCCGACACGCTTTGGCTCATTGTACAGCAGCCATCGGAGTATCTCAGCGGCATGTTGGTCGACAGCATTCCCGTAGTCAGCAGCAACCGTCTGGTTGTGGCTGACATTGTGACAATGGCGTCTGATTCCGTTGACTCTGTATGGGTGCAGGTGGCCCGCGACCAGTCGACGATAGGGTGGGTTCGCGAAAGGACCATGTTGCCCAGCGTGGCTCCCGACAATCCTATTTCGCAATTCATCACGTTCTTCTCCGACACTCATCTGCTCATCATGCTCGCCTTTCTGGTTTTGGTGGGAGCTGCCTATACTGTTAAGGTGCTGTATCAGCGCAATGCAAAGATTGTGCACATCAACGATATCCCCTCTGTTTACCCCACATTGCTGGCTGTGCTGGTGGCTGCTTCGGCAGTATTCTATAGCACTATCCAGCTGGCCGATCCCGACTCATGGCGACACTACTATTATCATCCTACGCTTAATCCTTTTGCCGTTCCCCTGCACCTTGGGCTCTTCCTGTTTTCTGTATGGGGACTGCTACTGGTGGCGCTGGCTGCTGTCGATGACATTCGCCGAAACCTGTCGCTCAGCGAGTCAGTACTATACAGCCTGGGGCTTATGGGCGTCTGTGCCATCAACTATGTCGTGTTCAGCATCTCCACCTTATATTATATAGGTTATCCGTTGCTCGTTCTCTATGCGATATTTGCCGTTCGTCAGTATTTGAGAAAGAGCCACTCTGTGTATGCTTGTGGACATTGTGGCAAAAAAATGCCGCAGAAGGGCGTTTGTCCCCGCTGCGGCTATCTGAATGTGTAGATACTTTTCTTTAGTCTGTTCTTTCTTCCTAAGCGACTTACTCGCCTTTGATGGCAGCCACGCCAGGAAGCACCTTACCCTCGATGGCCTCGAGCAGAGCGCCACCACCAGTAGAGATGTAAGATACCTGGTCGGCCAGACCGAACTTGTTGACACAAGCCACAGAGTCGCCACCACCAATCAGAGAGAATGCACCCTCGGCAGTTGCCTTGGCGATAGCCTCGCCGATGGCGCGTGAACCAGCGGTAAAGTTGTCGCACTCGAATACGCCAGCAGGACCGTTCCACAGAATGGTCTTGGCACCCTTGATAGCCTCGGCGAATGCCTTCTGGCTCTCAGGACCAGCGTCGACACCCTCGAAACCGGCGGGAACCTTGTTGGCAGGGCAGGTGATGATCTCGGCACCAGCCTTCACAGTCATCGTACCGAAGTCAAGACCGTTGGTAGCTGTGCAGTCAGAACCCAGAACGAGCTCAACGCCGTTCTTCTTAGCCAGCTCCTCAACGCCCAGAGCTACATCCAGCTTATCGAGCTCAACGATACTTTCACCAATCTCGCCGTTGTGAGCCTTAGCGAAGGTGTAGGTCATACCACCGCAGAGGATGAGCTTGTCCACCTTACCCAGCAGGTTCTCGATGATGCCAATCTTAGAACTTACCTTCGAACCACCCATGATGGCCACGAAGGGGCGCTTGATGTTAGAAAGAACGGCGTCAACAGCCTGAACCTCCTTCTCCATCAGCAGACCAAGCATCTTGTTGTCAGCATCGAAATAGTCAGCGATAACAGCAGTAGAAGCGTGCTTGCGGTGAGCGGTACCGAATGCATCCATCACATAGCAGTCAGCGTAGCTAGCAAGAGTCTTAGCAAACTCCTTCTGGCTGGCCTTCATAGCCTTCTTAGCCTCGTCGTATGCAGGATCAGCCTTGTCGATACCTACTGGCTTACCCTCTTCCTCAGGATAGAAACGCAGGTTCTCCAGCAGCAGAGCCTCACCCATCTTCAGAGCCTTGGCAGCATCAGCAGCCTTAGCGCAGTCGGGAGCGAAAGCAACGGGAACACCCAGAGCCTTCTCTACAGCCTCGCGGATCTGACCCAGTGACTTCTTGGCATCTACCTTACCTTTGGGCTTACCCATGTGGCTCATGATGATTACAGCACCACCATCAGCCAGAATCTTCTTCAGCGTGGGCAGGGCACCGCGGATACGGGTGTCGTCAGTAATCTTACCATTTTCATCGAGGGGTACGTTGAAGTCTACACGTACGATTGCCTTCTTACCGGCAAAGTTGAATTCGTTGATTGTCATAATGCTTTGTTATATTAAGTACTTTCAAAACTGACCGCAAAGATACGAATATTAATTGATAATTGATAATTAGCAATTGATAATTTAAGTCTTTTTTGCTGTCTGCATAAAATAATGTAAGGCCGACTTTACAAAAACACCTTCAATCCGCCTGTGATCCAACATCCAGGCTGTGGCACGTTGCCATAGTCGACATAGCGGTGGTTGGTCAGATTGTTACCTTCCATATATATAGAATAGGGGTCTTTTGTCCATGCCAATCGAGCATCGATGATAGAGTAGGGGTGATTGCTCTCAATTTCGCCGGCAGCTGTAGTGTAGTGTCCCATTCGGTCTTGCCAGCGGTAGCCTAATGTTAAGTGGAGATGTTCCATCAGTTGCATCTTCACTTGAGCAGTCACTTTATGGCGTAAGTACTCCAACGAGTATTGCGATTGCAGGTAGTCGGTCTCCTGTTTCTGCTGGTACAGGTGGCAGTAGGAGAATTGACAATTGACAATTGGTAATTGATAATTGATGGTGATCTCCTGTCCCAGCGTGTTCACCTTCGTGTAGTTCACGCTTTGCCAGACGGGGTCGGCCTCGCGGGTGTCCATTACCCAGTCAATCATGTTGCTGGCATGGTGATGGAAGATGCTGGCTTGGGCCGTTAATTGTCGTGAACTGTATTTCAGGCCACCCTCTACGGCTCTGAGCTCTTCCGGCTTAAGATACTTATCGGCTTTATGTCCCCCTACGCTATAGTAGAGCTCGGTGAACGACGGCATCCGCAGCGAGGTGTTGTACGATGCATAGACCTTCCAGCGGTCGCTGATGCGCAGACTGGCATCTATGCCAGGGTACAGGGTAAACGGCATCTCGTTCCAAGTGTTCTTGATGGCTATGAAACCGGCCGACAGCGTGAAGCGCCGCAGCAGGACGTTGTGCTCCAGATGAAACGAGAGATTCGAGCGGCTCAAGCCGTATTGATAGTCACCGTGCGGACTGTTCAGCGGTTCGCCTAAGTTGCTGCTCACGATGTCCTCGTTGCGGAACTCTGCGCCAAAGGCGGTGCGTCCTGCAGCCCAGTCGAAATAGCTGTTCAGATGGATGCCGAACACATCTGTACGGTGGTGGTTGAAGGGCACCTTCGATTCGTCGCCACGCATCAGTTCGAAGCGATCGTACGAGCGGTTCCAATAGATGGCTGGCTTGAAGTGCAGCCATCCTGCGGTCTCGCCTTGTAGTGCGGCAAAGAGTTTCGTGGTTCGCTCATACTGCTCATCGTATTTCGCACTATAGAAAGTATTTGAACCAAAACCTTTTGTCGAGACACCTGCATGCCATGATATCTTAGAGGTGAGAGGTGAGGGGTGAGAGGTGAGTGAATAGCTACCTTGATAGAAGACTTTTACTCCCTCATAGTCGGAATTTAGAGCGCCAGTCTTAGAACGCTGATAGCCGTCAGAACGCGTAAAACTGGCAGATAAGCTGGAGGTGAGAGGCGACTGATGAGGGGTGAAAGAACAGCTGGCTGCTGCAGACAGATAGCCAAACGAACCACCCTCCATCCGTGCTTGGACTATCCTCTTACTTCTCAACTCGCTCCGCTCACCTCGTTCTTGCGTCACGATATTGATGGCTCCCACCAGCGACGAAGTGCCATAGACACGGGCGGCGGGCCCTTCCAACACTTCTATGCGCAGGATGTCGCTCACATCGCACGGCAAGTCGAAGGCGTTATGGCCCGTCTGCGGGTCGCAGATGTTGATGCCATTCAACAGGATGGCTATCTGCTCCTGCGTGCCACCACGAATGCTCACATCCGTCTGGGCACCAATGGGTCCGCGCTGACGCACGTCGACGCCTACAGCCATTTTCAGTAAGTCGTTAATACTTTGTACTGGCGCCGCCTGAATATCTTCACGGCTCAATACAGTGACCATTCTCGCCGCCTGACTTATTGTCAGGGGTGCTCGCGAGCCTGTAATCTCAATCTCGTCGAGCAGAGCTTCTTTGTCTGGTGTTTGGGCGGAGTCGGTCTTTTCCACATCGGTACTGATATGACGGCTTGCAGCAGTTGCCGACTGCAGCGTAGCGGCACTCAGCACACCAATGGTGACCACACGTCCCAAACAGGCAAAGAGCGCATATCCCTTCCGCGTAAAGTGGCGGAAACGAATGGTTTTGCTCTTGTTGAATGATGGTTTGTACATGAATGAATTTGATAGATTATTGCATAAAAGAACGTCTGCTTCCACTCTTGAAAGCAGACGCCCCTATTAAGTTATTGTAGACGTTCTTACTTCTTGTTCAGAGCCAGGTCAATCTCCACAGCGATAGAAACGGTAGCACCTACCATGGGGTTGTTGCCAATACCCAGGAAGCCCATCATCTCAACGTGAGCAGGTACAGAAGAAGAACCTGCGAACTGAGCGTCTGAGTGCATACGACCCAGAGTGTCAGTCATACCGTAAGAAGCAGGACCAGCAGCCATGTTATCGGGGTGCAGGGTACGACCAGTACCACCACCTGAAGCTACAGAGAAGTAAGGCTTGCCAGCGAGCACGCGCTCCTTCTTATAGGTACCAGCCACGGGGTGCTGGAAGCGGGTGGGGTTGGTAGAGTTACCTGTGATTGATACGTCAACGTTCTCCTTCCACAGGATAGCAACACCCTCACGAACGTCGTCAGCACCATAGCACTTCACCTTGGCACGGGGACCGTCAGAGTAGGGAACTTCCTTCACTACCTTCACCTCACCGGTGTAGTAGTCGAACTGAGTCTGTACGTATGTGAAACCGTTGATACGGCTGATGATCATAGCGGCGTCCTTGCCAAGACCGTTCAGGATAACGCGGAGGGGCTTCTTACGAACCTTGTTAGCCTTCTCGGCAATCTTGATGGCACCCTCGGCAGCAGCGAATGACTCATGACCAGCCAGGAATGCGAAGCACTCGGTCTCCTCGCGGAGCAGACGAGCAGCCAGGTTACCGTGACCCAGACCTACCTTACGGTCGTCGGCAACAGAACCGGGGATACAGAAGCTCTGCAGACCGATACCGATAGCCTCGGCAGCCTCGGCAGCATTCTTCACACCCTTCTTGATAGCGATGGCAGCACCGCAAACATATGCCCATTTAGCGTTCTCGAAGCAGATACGCTGGGTCTCTTCACACATCTGATAGGGATCAACGCCAGCCTTCTCGCAAATCTCGTTAGCCTCTTCAATGCTATTGATGCCGTTCTCCTTCAGAGCAGCCAGCACCTGATTGATGCGACGCTCGTAACTCTCGAATGATACTTTTCTAATCATATCTTGTTTCCTCCTTACTCTTTACGTGGGTCAATAGCCTTAACAATTCCCTGCTCAGCAGTAGTACGACCGTAAGAGCCGGTGAACTTCTTCACTGCCTCGTTGGCATCCATACCGTCCTTGATGGCTTCCATCATCTTGCCCAGGTGTACGTACTCGTAACCGCAAACCTGATTGTCCTTATCCAGGAACTGCTTGGTGATGTAACCCTCGGTCAACTCCAGATAACGGGTACCCTTGGCAACTGTGCCGTAGAGCGTACCAGTCTGTGAACGCAGCCCCTTACCGAGGTCTTCCAAACCTGCACCGATAACGAGACCACCCTCAGAGAAAGCACTCTGTGTACGTCCGTAAACGATCTGCAGGAACAACTCGCGCATAGCGGTGTTGATAGCATCGCAAACGAGGTCGGTGTTCAGAGCTTCGAGGATGGTCTTGCCAGGCAGAATCTCAGAAGCCATAGCAGCTGAGTGAGTCATACCTGTGCAACCGATGGTCTCGACAAGAGCCTCCTGGATGACGCCGTCCTTCACGTTCAGGCTCAGCTTACAAGCACCCTGCTGAGGAGCGCACCAGCCAATACCGTGGGTATAGCCCGAAATGTCCTTGATCTCTTTGGCCTGAATCCACTTGCCCTCTTCGGGGATGGGAGCAGGACCGTGGTTGGGGCCTTTGGCCACAACGCACATGTTTTCAACTTCCTTAGAATAAATCATTGTTACCTATTTTAAAATAGTGAAAATATTTTCGTGGCTGCAAAGTTACAAAAATATCGGGAAAATACCTAAAAAAGGTGAGAAAAATTATGCGTAGTACCAAAGAAAAGGGACGGAATATCTTCCGCCCCTGTAAATAGATGTCCATTTTGTAATGTCTACTTGATAAGTTCCACGCTGCGCTGTAGGAATTTGTCGAGGGCTTCACCCTTTAGCATACCGTTCTGCAGCAGGGCCAGGTCGATGAGCTGGTGCACGATGGCATTGTCGGCAGCAAAACCGCTGATGACGCTTTGCTTCTTCTCCTTCTGCTCGTCGATGGCCTTCTGGGTGTTGGCCTTGTCGTCCTTCACCTCCTGGGTGATTTCCTCGGGCTTCTTGCCTTCGGTCTGTTGGTTCAGGGCAGCCAGACGGGCCTCCTGACCCTTGATCTCGCTCTCGATGGGCTGAAGCTCAGTTGAGAGTTGAGAGTTGAAAGTTGAAAGGACATCCTTAATGAGACGGTGGTCGCTGTTGAGCACAATATTGAAAGAATCGGGCATCTGACCGTAGAAGCCCATGCCACTCTGATAACGGCTCATCTCCTTCATACGGCGCATCCACTCGTTCTGGGTGATGACCACAGGACGCTGTTCGGCACCAAGGGCGTTGACCTCGACGATGAACTCTGCCTTGTCGAGTTTTGGCATCTGCGACTGGAATACGGCTGACAGATTGTCACGCTCATTGTCACTCAGATCGGTCTTGGGCTTGTCTTCCTTCTGAATCAGATGATCCACGGTGTCAGCATCCACACGGGTGAAGCGACACTTCTCGAACTTCTGCTCCAAGGTCTGGATGCAGGGTACGTCAAGTTGTCCGTCAAAGAGCAGCACGCTGTAGCCCTTGTCCTGAGCGGCCTTGATGTAAGAATACTGGTCGTCCTTGTTGGTGGCATAGAGATAGACGAGATTGTCGTCCTTGTCCTTCTGAGCAGCCTCGATGAGGGTCTTATACTCGTCGAAGGTGAAGTACTTGCCTTCTGTGTCCTTGAACAGCGAGAAGTCCTTGGCGCGATCATAGAAATTCTCTTCGGTCAGGATGCCATAGTTGATGAATAGCTTCAGGTCGTCCCACTTCTCCTCATAGGCCTTGCGGTCCTCGTTGAAGATAGCCTTCAGACGGTCTGACACCTTCTTGGTGATATAAGTAGAAATTTTCTTCACCTCGCGGTCGCTCTGCAGATAGCTACGAGATACGTTCAGGGGAATATCGGGTGAGTCGATGACACCATGAAGTAGGGTCAGGAACTCAGGCACAATACCCTCTACCTGATCAGTTACGAAGACCTGATTGCAATAGAGTTGAATCTTGTTCTTCTGCAGTTCCAGCGAGTTCTTGATACGGGGGAAATAGAGGATACCCGTCAGGTTGAAGGGGTAGTCGACGTTGAGGTGAATCCAGAACAGAGGTTCGTCGTGCATGGGATAGAGCGTACGATAGAACGACTTGTAGTCCTCGTCCTTCAGCGTCGACGGAGTCTTCGTCCACAGGGGCTCCACATTATTAATAATGTTGTCCTCGGCGGTGTCCACCATCTTGTTTTCGTCCTTGCTCCATTCCTGCTTCTTGCCGAAGGCCACGGGCACAGGCAGGAACTTACAATACTTGTTTAGCAGTCCTTCGAGCTTGTACTTGTCAAGGAACTCCTTCGAGTCATCGTCGATATAAAGAATGATATCCGAACCATGAGCTTCGCGCTCTGCATCGTCGATCTCGTATGCGGGAGAGCCGTCGCAGCTCCATTTCACAGCCTTAGAGTCTTCCTTCCAACTTTTGGTGATAATCTCCACCTTCTTCGATACCATGAAACTGGAGTAGAAGCCCAGACCGAAGTGTCCGATAATATTGTTGGCGTTGTCCTTGTATTTCTCCAGGAAGTCGGTCACTCCCGAGAAAGCTATCTGGTTGATGTACTTGTCAATCTCCTCCTCGGTCATACCGATGCCTTGGTCGCTGATGGTGATGGTGCCCTTGTCGGCATCCAGGCTCACGCGAACGGTGAGGTCGCCCAACTCGTCTTTGTAGTCGCCCTTTTCCTTGAGGGTCTTCAACTTCTGTGTGGCGTCGACGGCATTCGACACCATCTCGCGGAGGAAAATCTCCTGGTCACTATAGAGAAACTTTTTGATGACGGGGAAGATGTTCTCAGTTGTAACCCCGATGTTACCTTTTTGCATAAGTCAAATAAGTATTTATTCAATGTTCGTTTGCCTACAATTTGCAAATACCGTGCCAATAATTTGCCTATTACGCAAAAAAGCCGTAACTTTGCAGCGTCAAAAACTGATTAGCAATGGAAGAGCAAAAGGATACAATATCCACAGGCGATTGTGTTGCCGATGGTATCGGAGTCATCCGAACAACAGCCGACCATCATCTTTACGGCATTGACGACTGGCCTGGCATGCCACTCATAGGCCCTGCCGATGCAGCTGAGGCCAACGCTCGCATCAACGAGGCTGAGCGCGACATGGTTAACGACGGTGGCATGGAATGGGACGTGTTCAAAGCCCAACTCAGAAACATGCATTCGCACGTCTATGCAGTATAGAATCACAAGGCCTGCCCAAAGAGCCTTCGAGCGTATTTACAGTGTCTTCTATGAATTTGCAGGACAGCGCAACGCAGAGAAGATGGTCGTCAGGGTCGACGACTGCTTGAAGAAACTGCAAAAGTTCCCTCACAGCGGCCATTTGGAAGTACTGCTTGCCGACAGAAGCCGACAATATCGTTCGGTTCCCCTCAACAAAAACTACAGCATGATATATTATGTAGCTGGCGACATCATTTGGATTGTAGACTTCTGGGACAGACGGAACGACCCGACAAGACTGACTGCAAGGATAAAATAAGAACTATAACATTATATATTTTTCAAAATAGAAAAGAAAGAAATGAAAGCATTTGTATTCCCTGGACAGGGAGCACAGTTCGTAGGCATGGGCAAGGACCTCTACGACAACAATCCCAAGGCAAAAGAATTGTTTGAGAAGGCTAACGAGATTCTGGGCTACAGAATCACTGATATCATGTTTGAAGGAACAGACGAGGATCTGAAGCAGACAAAGGTGACACAGCCCGCAGTGTTCCTGCACTCAGTGATTTCAGCTGTCTGCGCCACGCCGTTTGACAACCCCGAAGAGAACCGTCCGCGCATGATGGCCGGCCACTCGTTGGGCGAGTTCTCGGCATTGACCGTAGCCGGAGCCCTGTCGTTTGAAGACGGACTGAAGTTGGTCTATGCCCGTGCTATGGCTATGCAGAAGGCATGCGAGGCTCAGCCCTCCACAATGGCTGCCATCATCGGTCTGCCCGATGAGAAAGTCGAAGAAATCTGCGCCGGCATCAATCGCGAAGGACACGTCGTGGTCTGCGCCAACTATAACAACCCCGGCCAGCTGGTCATCTCGGGCAACGTGGAAG
>ERZ842401.381-NODE-381-length-63750-cov-13.860617_pt1 | contig 63750 bp, 62 predicted proteins | sample MGYA00521270_ERZ842401 | MGnify/ENA primary metagenome ERZ842401 (study PRJEB31892, sample SAMEA3878208) | bioreactor metagenome | biome: Moose rumen | place: Sweden | collected 2011-10 | study: EMG produced TPA metagenomics assembly of the PRJEB12797 data set...
ACAAGGCTGGGCGCCTTGTTCGGGGTTCTCATCCCCAACCTCAAAAATTAATCACGAAAAAACAGAGAGGAGGGGATTCGAACCCCTGGTGAAGTTACCCCCACACAACCTTTCCAAGATTGCACCTTAAGCCACTCGGACACCTCTCTATTTATTATTCAAATTTATAATCTAATTATCTACTAAACGCTCTACATCGTCAAGCTGCAAATTTTCCTGCTCGTAATACTCTTTTGTCTTTTCAAGATTGTCAATCTTTGCATCCGCAAGTTTGGCAAGTATTTGAGCATAATCCTCACATCTCTTACCCTTTATGCCGACTGTCTCCATCTCTATTGTTCCGTCAGAATTTAGTTTTATCTTTATCTTGCCCATAATATTATCCTACATCTATCGTTAATATTATTGAATTATCCTCTGAAATTTCTTCATTCTCAAGGCGCATATTTTCGCTCTTTAGTCTTTCAAGAATTTTTTTGTATGTAATTTCCTGAATATTCATGCCGTATTCACTGTTTAAATCGTCTATCAAATCTCTGCAGCAGCTCTTATTGCTTACCTGATTTATTTCAAGGCTATAATTTTCACTTTCCGAATTTCTTGTATATGACATTTGCATATCAAAAAGTTCACAATAAATATTCTCACCATCCTGAAAAATGTTTTTTGCACCATGTTCGGTCAAAGTATTTATCAACACTCCCTTGTCAGTATAATTCGTCTTATAAAAGTATGAAACATTTGATTTATCGTTATCGAACAACAAATCTCTGCCTGCTTTTTCATTTAATTTATTAAACAAATCATTAATTTCGTTTTTAACCGCCCCGATATGCCTGCTCTCAAATTTTATTGTATATAACCCATCCTCTAATTCCCATTCCAGAACAGTATTTGTATTATCCAATGTCATTTTATTTGTTCCGCACATAAGTTCATAATTTGCGGATGCCAAAAGTTCTGTGAGTTCGTTTTCCCTGATATATGTCTTAATTTTTATTTCCTGCAGGGCATCTTCCGTTCCGATATTTAAAAGACTTATAACTTGTTCTGTTTCAAGCGTATAATGTTGTTCATTGTCTTTTTTGAAATATCTTATATTCCCGCCGATTACCGCACTTATTTCGTTATCAGAAAATTTTGATATTTCTTTTGCTCCGTTTATTTTTAATTCTTTTATAATTGTATCTGAATCTTGATATTCTGTTGAATAATAGTAATAAAACAGTTCTTTGCCGTTGATATCTCTTACATTTTTACCTTCGCAAAGTGCATCAAGTTCAAGAAAAAACTGCTCCGAATATTTCGGAACGATTTTGTGCGCAGGTTCACCCGACAAAACTGCATAACAAAACGGGCTTGAATATCTCCACTGAACAGTCAAACCGTCTTCCGAGCGGTATAGGTATTCTCCGATTTTTGACCAGTTTTCAAGTCTGTTCATCAGACCTACAATCTGTGAAAATTCAATATTGGTCATAACTTTTACGCTTTGCAAATTTGAAATTGTATGTTTGATATTTCTTTTACGCTTAGAAACCAATGCACGAATTTCTTCTTTTGAGGCAATTTTAGGGTTTATAAGAAAAGCCATCGGATGAGCTGTTAAAGTTATTGACACAATTTAATTTCCTTTCTATAATTACACATCAAGCGCCCTGCCGCCACGGGAAGCATTAACGTCATCCTGATCTTTCGATTTATAAAGAGCCATATCTTCACGTTTTGTTGCGGCAACCGCACGAACATTAGCCCATTCTCTGAGTGCAAAAATTTGTTCTTTCTGGGTTACAGACAACGGAACAACGTTGCTGATTGTGCTTTTTAAATCTTCATAGGTAAGCGCTCTTTGTTCAAAAAATGCTTCGTACAATGCGCTGATAATAATTTGCTCAATCTCTGCACCGACAAGACCTTCTGTCAGCTCTCCCATTTTTTTGCAGAATTGACCGTTTATTGTAATCTTACTGCTGACCTGAGGGTCTTTTAATCTTTTTGAAAGGTGAAGTTTGAAAATTTCTGCTCTTTCTTTTTGTGTCGGCATATCAACGAAAAATATTTCGTCAAATCTGCCTTTTCTTAATAGTTCAGGCGGCAGACCGCTTATATTATTTGCAGTTGCAACGACAAATACGGGTTCTGTTTTTTCCTGCATCCAGTTTAAAAAAGTACCGAAAATTCTTGATGAAGTACCGCTGTCGCCGTTTGAATTTATTCCGCTAAGGCTTTTTTCTATTTCATCTACCCACAAAATAGATGGAGCGACGGCTTCTGCTGTTTTTAAAGCTTTTCTTAAATTTTCTTCAGAGCTTCCTACTATACCTGAAAATATTTTTCCAAAATCAAGTTTTAGTAAAGGTAACTGCCATGCCGCACTCATTGCTTTTGCGGTCAAACTCTTTCCGCATCCCGGAACTCCTGTAATAAGAACTCCTTTTGGTGCGGGAAGTCCGTATTTTTTAGCGGCTTCTGACCATGAATTGTTGCGTTTTTTGAGCCAGTTTTTGAGATTTTCCAACCCGCCGACATCCGAAATATTTATATTTGAATTGATAAATTCCAAAATTCCCGTCTTTTTAATAATCTGCATTTTTTCATTTTGTATGGTGTCTAAGTCTTCAATGCTGATTTTTCCGTCATTTACCATAGCAAGCGCAAAGGCATTTTCTGCTTCCTGCAGAGTTAAGCCCAATGCTGCTTTGCACAATTTTTCTTCAACTTCATCATTCAATGCTGAGGTGTCGATTTGGGAATTTTGCTTAATCATTTTCGTAAATTTTGCCCTGATATCCTCTAAAGACGGCAAAGGCATATCAAGTACGGTAATCTCTTTTTGCATTGTGTCGGGGATTATAAGTTCAGGTGAAAGAAAAATAATATTCTTTCTAAATTTGTCGGTTTTTATGCTCCCTACAATATCTCTTAAATGCCTTACAACATTATAATCAACCTGCCTGCCTTTAACCCCGAAATAAACATGAAAATCACACATTACAAATACGGCATTCTTTTTTACTTCAAGAATAAAATCAATTGCTTTATCAGGCAGATTTGTACCCTCAACACTCTGTCCGTTCAGTGTAAATCCTTGTGTCTGAGTCCATATATATACTTCTCTGGGTACTCTGACAAGTTTTTCTGAAGACGAAATATTTTTTATAAGATTCAATGCTCTTTCTTCTTCATAGGTTGTCACATATATAAACGGAAATCTTGCCCTAAAGAGTCTTGTTAGTTGTGAAATAAATTTGTTATCCATAAAGCTCCCCTGATTTTTCTCTATTTTACATTATTTTTGCCAAGTTGTAAACAAAAATCATTTTCTATTTTTTCAAAATCTCCCATACCGTTGATTTCACATTTGCCGTTATCTGAAATTCTAATCTCAATTTTGTTGGTGTACTTTGCAATATCACTAAGGGAATATCTGTCGGTTAAAAAAATGTATCGCTGATTTTTTGAGCCGATCCACGGTCTTGAAAGGTCAAATTTATCTTTTTCAAATCCGCCGTCAATAAGCAAATCAATTTGTTCCAATGTTTTATTTATAAATTCGTCGTTTTTGTTTTGAAGTTCTTCTATTGTGTAACCGCTGAAACAGACGATAGAAAGATTTAAAATTTTTATTTTTTTACAAAGTTCATAAAGTTCTTGCGCCTGTTCAAAAGGTTCTCCGCCAAGAAATGTTACCCCCTCAATTTTAGAGGATTCATTTTTTATCATCTCAAACAAATCTTCAGTGCTGATATTTTTACCGTTATTAAAATCCCAGCTGTCTTTTGCATAACAGCCTCCACAATGTTTTTTGCAGCCTTGAGTCCAGATACAGAACCTTTCCCCGGGACCTTCTACCGAAGTATTTTTTAATATCTTATATATTTTCATCTAATCGACCGTTCTTTCCTGTTCTTCGGCAATATCGGGATTTTGTTCAGAATTATTTGCAGTTACGCTTATAAGTTTTACGATTTGCTGCCTGAAATGTTCTTTTACCCCTGAAATATTAAGAAATTCATCCGCATCCTTAAAGAATCCGTTTTTGTTGCGGTAATCAATTATTTTTTTTGCAAGTATAATATTTATCCCCGGAAGTTGGGATAATCTGTCAGCATTAGACAAATTAACATCAATTAAATCCGTATTTTTTGATCCTATTTCGGAAATATCAGAAACGGGAATTTCATAGTTTTTATCATTCGTAAGTTTTTCTTCGGTTTTGCTTAAATCTTCAAAATTTATTATATTCTGTGGGTTATCAGTTTTTAGTGCTGATTTTTTTGATTTTTTAGATTTTGAATTCATACTGTTTAAAATAGGGTTGTCTTTTGGCAATACATCCGCTTTTTTACTTTGCTCATAGGTGATATTTATGCTTCCTGTTTGTTTGTCAATATAGGAAAATAAATTATCAAGGTACATATATTCGTCAAATATTGAACATATTTCCAGCCAGCATTTATCAACGTTGTTGTAATTTTCTTTAGAAACCGTAAACGAACGCAAGCTGAGTTTACCCTTAATTTCAGGATTGTCTGATACTACGATTTTTTTATTCGGGGTATATTTCACTGTGCAAAATGTATTTTTAAGAGTATTTTCACCCGATTTCAGATGCTTTGGAACTGCGCTGAAACAGTGTTGCGCTCTTTTTTTAGTAATGTATGCTTTCAAAAATTTTACGGTAAAAAACAATAAAATACATACAGGCAGTGATTTATTTGCAAAACTGAAAGACACAGTATTTAGCAGTACATACAATACTGCACAGCTAAATATAAATCTTTTAAAATTCCAGTCCATACTATACAGAATACAATGTTTTTTATTAAAATGTAAGAATGTAAATTTTATGATAAAATAGTTTTATGGATTTGACCGTAAAAAAAGATTTTAAAAAGTTGTCGGGTGAAATTGAAATCCCGTCTGATAAGTCGTTATCTCATCGTGCTGTAATATTTGCATCTTTATCTAAAGGTAAATCTGTTATAAAAAACTTTTCAAAAGGGCAAGACCCGCATTCTTCTTTGAATATTTGCAAAAGCCTCGGTGTAAGAATTGAAGAATCTGGCGGACAGGTAATTGTTGAAAGTGACGGAATTTTATCTGCTCCAAATCAGGCATTAAATTGCGGGAATTCTGGAACTACAATGCGTCTGATGGCAGGAATTTTGGCAGGTCAGGAATTTGACAGTGTTTTAATCGGGGATGACAGTCTTTCAAAACGCCCGATGAAAAGAGTAATTGAACCCTTATCCCTGATGGGCGCAAATATAATATCCAACGATTTCCATGCACCGTTAAATATATCAGGTACGAAATTAAATGCGATAAGTTATGAATCAAAAATTGCATCTGCTCAGGTAAAATCCTGCGTTTTGCTTGCGGGTCTTTTTGCGCACGGAATTACAAAATACAAAGAAATTTACCCGTCAAGAAACCATACTGAGATTATGCTAAAAAATATGGGGGCTGATATATCGGAACAAAACGGCATAATATATCTTAACCCGACAAATGAACTCAAACCGCTTAATATTGAAATATGCGGAGATATATCTTCCGCAGCATATTTTATTGTAGCAGCACTTTTAGTTCCCGACTCTCACATAATAATAAAAAATGTAGGTTTAAACCCTACCCGTTGCGGAATTTTTGATGTTGTTAAAAATATGGGCGGGGATATAGAAATTCTTGAACAAAAAGATATCTGCGGAGAAATTGTCGTGGATTTGGAAGTAAAATATACTCCAAACTTAAAAGGGGTAACTATCAGCGGGGATATTATACCGAAACTGATTGATGAAATACCCGTTATTGCGCTTTTATCGACTCAATGTGAGGGTGAAACACTTATAAAAGATGCTCAAGATTTGAGAAACAAAGAGTCGGACAGAATTTTAACCGTCGTAACAGAATTGAAAAAACTCGGGGCAAATATTGAACAAACTCCTGACGGGATGAAGATTTACGGAAAAACAAAACTCAAAGGGGATGTTATTCTTGACTCTTATAAAGATCACCGACTTGCTATGAGTATGTTTGTGGCGGGTTTGATTTGTGAAAAAGAGGTCAGCATCAAAGATTTCGAGTGGGTGAATATTTCGTTTCCCGAATTTTTGGAATTGTTTGGAACATTAAAATAATAACCCTGTTTTTAAAGTTTAATTGAAATTTTGTAAATTTTAAAATGTGAATTAACGCCCCCTACGGCACTACCGTGCCACTTCCCCCTTTTGAGGGGGCAGATATGCAGAGATATGTAGGCTGGGTGAAACCCAACAGAGCAGCTTTAAATAATTTAACATTTTTCTTGCAAATAAAAATAGTTTATGATACTTTATAAACACAGTTCCGAACTGCGGATATAAGTTCATAAATAGTTGAGCAAAATTAAATCCGTAAGCGGTATGCAAAAGTCGGTGTGAAGCAACAGGTTGTCCTGTTGTATAACAGGGCAAGCAGGTTGCGTAACATTATGTGACCGCCGTTGTGAATGGAACGACAGTGAAATGAACGCAGCAATCTTTGATTGCACAGGCGGGAAAAATTGAAAGGAGAACAAAAATGTCAATGACAGATCCGATAGCAGACATGCTGACAAGAATCAGAAATGCAGCACAGGCTTCTCATTTAACGGTTGATGTTCCGTCTTCAAAATTGAAAGTTGCTTTGGCAAAAGTTTTCAAAGAAGAAGGTTATATCGCTGATTATGAAGTAAAAGAAGCCGGTAAATTTCAAGTAATTACAATCACTTTGAAATATGATGCAAACAACAAACCTGTTATCACAAAACTCGTAAGAGTTTCAAAACCGGGTTTAAAATCATACTCAAAATCCAAAAACTTGCAAAAAGTTTTGGGCGGTTTGGGTGTTGCCGTTATTTCTACAAGCAAAGGCTTAATGACTGACAGAAAAGCAAGAAAAGAAAATATCGGCGGCGAAGTATTGTGTTACGTTTATTAATGAGTCCGAGCAGAGCCGCGAGCGTCAGCGAGAGTCCGAAAATTATGTCAATAATGAATATTTGACTAATTTGAGGCGGCGGCGTTTAAAGCGAGGACGCAAGTAGTCACATTCGTCAAATGTAATTGGTAGAAAAATTTGACTAAAGGAGATTCTTCACTGTCATTCTGAGGGCTTTAGCCCGAAGAATCTCATCAATGCTCAGAATGACGAATATTTACATATACCACGAAAGGAAAACAAAAAATGTCAAGAATAGGTAAAAAACCAATCGAAATACCTTCAGGCGTAGAAGTAAAAATTGAAGGACAAACAGTTACAGCCAAAGGACCTTTGGGAACTGAAACAGTAGAAGTTCGTCCTGAAATCGCTGTAAAGATGGAAGGTAATACAATCGTTTTAACAAAAGTAGGTACTTCCCGTGAAACGGATGCTTTTTACGGATTGTCAAGAACACTTGTTGCAAACGCAGTAACGGGTGTAAAAGACGGATTTGTAAAAAAACTCGAAATCAACGGTGTAGGTTACAGAGCACAAATGCAGGGCAAAACTTTGAATATGGCTCTCGGATATTCTCACCCTGTTGATATTGTACCTCCTGAAGGAATTACAATAACAGTTGAAAACAACACAAATATCACTGTTAAAGGTGCAAATAAACAAATGGTAGGCGATATTGCCGCTTTAATCAGATCAAAACGTCCGCCTGAAGTATATAAAGGAAAAGGTGTTAAATACGAAGGTGAATACATCAGACGTAAAGTAGGTAAAGCAGGCAAGAAATAATGCTTAGACCTGTTCAGGATATCGCATTTCGCGGAATTTATGATTTGGTTGTTCCGACAGGAACCCCAAAAGACAAAATAGATGCCAAAGCAAACCAAATTCAAAAAATAATTCGAAGCAATATTACCGATAATGACAAATTATATCAGGTTGCTGCTTTTAGTGACAGGATAAGATTTGTAAGTGCAATAGACAACCCGAATGTTATTGCAAATTTATTTGAAGTAATTGGCGGAGAGGATTTGGCAAGGCAATATATCAACAAGAACAGGCAAGAATACAGAATAAATATACAAGCATAAAAGCCCGTATAAACTCTTGAAAATTGCTTATTCAAGCAGGTTTGGGCAGAAAGGAAAGAAAAATGATTAAACAAAAAGCAAGAAAACCAATCGTACAAAAAAGACACAGAAGCATAAGAGTAAAGTTGGCAGGAACATCTGAATTCCCAAGACTTGCAGTATACAGAAGTACAAAACATATTTACGCTCAGCTGATTGATGATGATAACCATGTAACATTGGCATCTGCATCATCTAACGACAAAGACTTGAGAGAAAAAGTTAAAAACGGCGGAAATATTGAAGCTGCAAAAGTTGTAGGTGAAGCTATTGCTCAAAAAGCTAAAAAAGCAGGTGTTGAATGCGTAGTATTCGATAGAGGCGGATTCTTGTATCACGGTAGAGTTGCGGCTTTAGCTGATGCTGCAAGAGAAGCAGGCTTGATGTTCTAATTTTTGAACGGTTAAATTTTAAAAGTCAGAAATGTTTTCAAGCATTTCTGACTTTTTATATATTTATTGTTTTTTAATAACAAATTTTATTTTTACATGTTTTTTCTATCAGGAAAGGAGAATTTCCATGGAAATCAATAATTTAAACAGTAATCCTCAAAGTTTCAAAGGAACATTAAAAATATATGATTGCGGAGGTCAGTTCAATCGTTTTAAAGAAGCAGCAATCAAGTCATTAGAACAAAATTTTGCTGAAAGAACCCAAAGCATTGAAGGCAAAATGGAGGTAATTTTGTTCAACAGAACAGGGGAAAATTTAAGACCTGACAGATTTGAATATTCGGAAGGTACATATAAAGATAATGTTGAAATGAATGTTCGCAACTGCAATGATGATAATGAAACGCTTAACAAGTTTATAAATGTATTTTGCGGATTTAAAAATATAAAAGACATGAAAGAAAAAATGAGCATGATGCTCAGATAGTAATATTTGAAAATATAAATAAAAGGATAATACAATACCGTATTATCCTTTTATTTTTGTATCTATTCAAGATTTATAATATTGCGCCTTTTGGAACAACTGTTACTCCGCCTGCTGAAACGTGGAAACCTCTTTTTAAATCAGCTTCTTTATCAATACCGATTGTCGTATGTGGCGGTATGACTACATTTTTGTCAATAATGGCTTTTCTTATCTGAGAATATCTCCCGACTTCAACATTTTCCATCAAAATACTGTCTGTCACGCTTGAATAACTATTAATACGGACTTTTGGCGACAAAACACAATGCGAAAGCCCGCCGCCTGAAATGATACATCCTTCTGATACCATAGAGTTTGTTGCCATACCTACACGGTCGCCTTCTTCCCATACAAATTTTGCAGGAGGATAATTATAGTTAAATGTTCTAAGCGGCCACTCTTTTGAATATAAATTGAGTTCTGGAGAGTATGCCAACAAATCCATATTTGCCTGCCAATATGCGTCAATACTCCCTACATCTCTCCAATAGCCTTGTTCTGCAGGTGACATCCCTGCAAAAGAATTTTTTGCAAAATTGTAAACATAAATATTTTTACCTTCAGACAAAAGCATCGGAATAACATTTTTGCCAAAATCGTGTGAAGATTCTTCTTTTTGTGCATCTCTATTAAGCGCATCAAGCAGAATTTCCTTATCAAAAATGTAGTTCCCCATTGATGCAAGGCACATATTCGGATTCCCCGGAATAGATTTTGGTCTGTAATTCGGTTTTTCAACAAAATTTACAAGCCGCCAATTGTCATCAACTTCCATAATCCCAAATTCTGAAGCTTCTTCAATAGGAATAGGGATTGCCGATATTGATAAATCAGCTTTGTTTTCTTTGTGAAAATCAAGCATTTGGGCAACCTGCATTTTATATATATGGTCTCCTCCAAAAATACATACATAACGAGGGTCTTCGTCAGTTATGTGGAAAATATTTTGGTAAATAGCATCGGCTGTTCCTTTGTACCAGTCATTACCCGTTCTCATTTGTGCAGGTGCCAAATCTACATACTGGTTCAGAAACGGAGACAATGCCCAACCTCTTGTGATATGTTTGTTTAAAGAATCTGATTTGTATTGGGTCAGAACTTTGATTTTGAAAAATCCCGAGTTTATAAAATTATTCAGAACAAAATCAATAATCCTGTATCTACCGCCGAACGGAACGGCAGGTTTTGCTCTGTCTTTGGTTAAAGGATACAATCTTTTCCCTTCACCGCCTGCTAAAATCATAACCAATGCGTCATCAATTGCCATATATAAACCTCACTAAAAAATCTTCATTAATTGTATAATAAATTTTTTAAAACGTCATTAATACTATTTAACTAATTTTAAAAAGTTATTTATATACAAAGTTAAGGTAAATATCTAGGACTTTACCATATCAGTTTATTAATCAACTCCATAAACAATATTATCGGTAGTTTTTTCACGGGAAAAACTACCTGCCCCATTTCTTTGACCGCAAAGAAACGGGGCGCAAAGAAACTCCCCGACCTGAACTACGTTCGCTAATCATTTGTGATTTGCTCAACATAAAGCCAAAATAACTCACTAAGCTCTTTTATCTGCTATCATATAACATTTATACCCGTCAGTTCAGACAAATTTTGGCTTGTTGTTGTTTCGCAAAACAATGATTGCTCACTTCGTAAAGGTCGGAATTTTTGAACCATACACTTTATGCTGCCGTTGTTTTAGGCCGCTAATAGATTTTTGTCCTGTCAGGACAAAAATAATATTATTTGATATTTTCATATTTATAATTTTGCTTATGTAATTGTACGTTTGTTACTGTTTTATTTTCCAAGACTCAGGTCTGAAAAGAATTAAAAACGGTATAATTTCCAAACGTCCGATTAACATATTAAATATAAAAATGATTTTTGTATAAACAGATAAGGATGAGTAATTTCCCATAGGACCAATGACATGACCCAATGCGGGCCCGACATCTCCCAAAGATGCAATCGCTGCTCCTGCGCCGATTATTATATTATTTTCTAACGCAGTAATTAAAAGAGCCGTTACAATAAAAATTATAAAAAATACCATAACAAAAAACATTGTCTGTTTAATAACATTGTTCGGAACAACGGTTCTATCTATTTTGATACTCATAACTGCATTCGGATGCAAAATTTTATACATTTCATTTTTCATATACTTACAAATCAAAAGCCATCTTGTCATTTTTATACCGCCACCGGCAGACCCCGAACACGATGATAAAAACATCGAAATAAAAAGTATTAATTTTGCATTCAATGACCACAGATGATAATTTTCACTGCTGCTACCCGTTGAGGTTGCCAGTGCAACAACCTGATAAAATGCTGCACTGATTGAATGCATAAATGTAAAATGATTTTCAAAATACAAAATCAAAGCCAAAACAGAACTTACACCAATCATTATTTTTGTGTAAAATCTAAATTCTTCACTCTTGAAAAATAACCTCGGATCCATCTTTGTCAAAACTTTTGACTGAACAACAAAACTTGCACCTGCAATAAACATAAATACAAAAATTATTGAAACAACAGCATTGGAATGATATCCGCCAATACTTTCAGGGTTAGGTGAAAATCCTCCCGCAGAGAGCGTAGACATTGCATTGCAAATACAGTCGAACGGATTCATGCCTGCAAACCACAGGCACAAAGCACACAAAAGTGTCAAAACCGCATAAACAAACCAAAGTGCAGACGCAGTATTTTTTATGCGGGGAGTAAATTTTTCCTCCGTAGGTCCCGGAGCCTCGGCATAAAACATCTGCCTTCCCGCAACAGCAAACTGAGGCAAAATGGCCACGAATAAAACTATAATTCCCATACCGCCAAGCCACTGCATAAACGAACGCCAAAATAAAAGTGATTTTGGGATATCAAAAGATGTCAGAATTGTAGCACCCGTTGTCGTTATCCCGGAAACTGCTTCAAATAATGCATCAATTACGCTAAAACCGTTAAACAAAAACGGAATTGCAGCCATAATTCCGAACAATATCCACGCCAATGATGCAACAATCAATGCTTCCGTTCGTTTTATATCATTAAGTGCGTCCTCATTTGTATAATTTTTATCAAGCTTATGTAATATATCACCAACTGCAACGGATAAAAGTCCTGCAACAAAAAATGCCAAAACACAATTCCATTCTTTATAGAACATAGCAACAAAAGCGGGAATAAAAGTCATAAGCCCGACATCCGTTAATATTAAACCTATCGCATTTGATATATAGCGCAATCTCATTTTATACAACCTTAAAATATTCTTTTATCTTGCCCGCATCCACAGCCTTTGTAAATATTATCAAAATATCTTTCAGTTTAATTTGAGTATCCCCTTTCGGAATAATAACATGGCTTCTTCTTTGAACAACACCTACAATCGCAGGTGCAGGAAAGCGCAGGTCTTTTATTAATTTTGAGTCGAAATCTGCTTTTACCGGAATTTCCAAAACCTCAGCCTCTCCCTGTTCAACGGTTGCCAGAATATCAACATCAGCTTCATTCAAATCGTTACGAACCTCGTTTATCGCAGAAGTTTTTGAAGATACCGCAATATCAATACCGACTTTTTCAAACAACGGAATATTTAAAACTTTTGAAACCCTTGCTATTACACGTTTTACGCCAAGCTGTTTTACAAGCAGAGAACATAAAAGATTTCTTTCATCATTGTTTGTAACCGAAATAACAACATCACTGCTGCCGATTTCTTCATCATCAAGCAGTTTCAAATCTGTTCCGTCACCGTTTATAACAAGTGTTGAATTTAATTCCTGTGATAAAAATTCACATCTTTCATAGTTCTTTTCAATAATTTTCGACTTAACTTTCATTAATTCAAGACTTTTTGCAAGCATATAACCGACATTCCCGCCGCCGATTATAGCAACTGTTTTTACCTGTTCCTTGTCATGGAAAAACGTTCCCGCCAAAATATCCAATGAACGTGATGTTCCCATAAATATCAATTTGTCATCGGCATTTATTTCTGTCAGACCGTTTGGAATAAATAACAAATCTCCGCGTTTTATACCGACAATAATAGTATCATTGGTAAACCCGCAGTCTTTAACCATTTTCCCGACAATAGATGCCGTCGGTTTTACTTTATATTCAAGCAGTCTTGCCTTTCCGTCAGCAAAATTTTCAACATCCAGAGCATGTGCAACCGTAACTATTCTGAATAATTCCTGTGTTAAAAGAGCCTCAGGCCAAATAACATTATCTATAAAGAAATCTCCGAGATATTCGTTTGATTTGTCCTGTTCCATGGCATTTCGGTATTCTTCTTTTGAAACAAAACATATTGTTTTTATTCCGCTAATCTTTTTTGCACTCAAACAGGCTACAATATTAGCTTCATCCAAACCCGAGCATGCAATAAACACATCAGAATTATATATATCAGCACGCTTTAAAGTTTTGATATCGGTAGCATTACCCTGAACAAAACTTATATCAAGTTTGTCAAATTCTTCATTTCTTGAATTTTCTTTATCAATGACGGTAATATCACAATCTTCAAAAAATTCGGTTGCTAACAAACATCCTATTTCAGTTGCTCCGTATATAATGATTTTCATAAATTAACCTCTATCCGAAAAATCCCAAAAATGCGAATAAATAACTAAATGCGTACAAAACTATTCTCCATAAAAATATCAAAACTATCATAGCAATAACAGGAGAAAAATCAAAAGGACCGAACGGCGGAATAAATTTTTTAAACAAATTCAAATACAAATCAACCGAAGATTTTAGTGCATTTAAGAACTTGTTTCCTTCCCAATCCAAATTAGGCAGCCATGTAAGCAAACATCTTGCGCAAATCATAAACATATATATCTGGAAACAAAGATCTACGGCTTTTAAAAATTTTAACGCAAACATTATTCCTCACTCTCTTTTTCTTTTTCGGATTCCGAATTATCATCTTTTGTATTCTGTTGAATATCGTCGTTATCCGATGTCTGTAATTTTATCATTTTTTTCATGAAATCTTCAGGTGACATTACAATTACCTGCGGTTCTTTTGAAGCATAATACTTATCATAAATTTTGCCAAGTCCGATCATTATAAGCGCAAGTACCGTCATCAGAATCATAGGAGATATAATAAATCCAAAGATATCAGGAATTATATAAAACCCCGCAAGCTGAAATATTCTGTGAAACAGCGGATAATTAGGATTTATATTCGGTACGATAGCCAAAAAACAAGCCATCACTATGAAATATAAATAATAATTAACAACTCTGTATAAAAATATTATCAGCTTTTTCATTTTTAAACCTTAAATTATTTAAAAATCTATATTTGTTGAACTTTTACATTCACAATTATTTTGTTCTGACGGAATTTTTGCAATCATTTCAAACAGCAAGGATTTAAGTTTTTCAACATTACTGTTAAACACTTTCAACACCGCTTCATGAGAAACAGGCGGAACATCACCGACAAGTCCCGCATCATAATCGGTTATCAGTGAAATATTCAAAGGACACATATTGAGTTCTTTAACAAGATAAGCTTCAGGAAAAGCTGTCATATTAATAACCTGCCAACCCTGTTTAGTAAAGAAGGCAGATTCTGCCTTTGTAGAAAATCTCGGCCCGTTTATGACTACAACCGTACCGCCGTCATGAACCGTAATTCCCAAATCTCTTGCAGTTTCAACCGCAAGTTTTCTTAATTCGGGGCAATAAGTGTCAGCAGCAGACGGATGTTGAACAACAGGACCCTCAAAAAACGTTGTTTTTCTTCCGTCAGTCCAATCTACGAACTGGTCACAAATTACAAAATGCCCCGGTTCTACCTCTTTTTGCAAACTGCCTGCCGCACAAGGGGAAATTACTCTCTTACACCCCAGATGTTTCATAGCCCACACATTTGCTCTGAAATTTACAAGATGAGGCGGGATAGAATGATTTCGTCCATGTCTTGGCATAAAAGCAACCTTATGCGAACCGATTGTACCGATAAATACGCTGTCACTTGTTTGACCGTACGGAGTTTCAACTTTTACTTCTTCAATATCACTAAGAAAGCTGTAAAATCCCGAACCCCCAAATACACCTATCTCTGCTTTATTTAAAATTTCCATAATTTCCCTCTTATATTTATTTAATCAACGAAACAATTTTACAATACAAAAATAAAATATTCAACACAACCCGATGTTAAAAACGATAAAATACAAACCTCCTAAGTCTTTTGGGGAATAAATACATGCTAAATAATTGTCCTGTCGGCTAATACACAAATAAATGCCTTTTTTATTAAATATAATTAATCTTTTTCATACTTCCAGCTATTCTTAATTCCAATGAGGGCATTTGCCCTCTTTTTTTTAAACATACTTCATAAGCTTTGAAAGCAGCTGACCTTTTGTATGAAAACCCGAAAATTCCGCTATTATCTGCCCGTCTTTCAATAAAATAAAAGACGGAAAAGCTTTGATTTGGTATCTGCCCACAAGTTCAGGACTTTCATCTCCGTCTACAATGCCTATCCACATATCGGATTTTTCTAAAGATTCAAATTCAATTCGCTGTTTTTTACAATACATACACCATGTTGCGTAAAATTCTATCAATTTTAATCCTTTGTCTGTTTCCGAGTCAAAATTTTCTTCATTTAATTCTTTTATCATTGTTATTTACTCCTTATATACTCGTTGATTAAAAATTGTTTTTTAAAAACAAGTATTTTTCATTAGCAAAGTAACCTAAACCATGACTGCAACAGGAATTGAGTTTTCAAAATAATTGTAAACAAATGTTAAGCATCATGTATTTAAAAAGTCAATTTTCATGAAAAAAAATACTTTATAAAAGTACAGGGGATAATTAATCGAAAAGGGGAAAATCATGGCTATTGACAGATACTCAGGACTAGATCAATGTGGCAAATTTTTTGCACGTCACGGCAAAGCTATCGGAAAAGAAGCAGTAAACAGACAGCAGACTCATCTTGCTTTGGAATCTTTCAAAAGAAAAGCAACTGCTCCGCTTCTGTTACCTAACTATGCAGCACAGGCACCAAAACAACAATTAAGATTGCCAAATCTGGTAGGCGGCATCTACGAGCAAGCAACTCAGGCAGCTACAAAACCAAAAGTTAGCGATGCTTTTGTACGCAAAATACTTAAGAAAATTGCTGATGACCCGAAATTTAACTGGCGCGCAGCTGATTTAAAACCGGCACAGGTTGCAGCTATTGAAGCAAAATTAGCAGAAAAAGCAGGCAGCCTTAAATTACTGCCTTTGAAAGATGTAAGCGAAGGAGCAAAAATTGTAGGAATGCTTCCTGACAGCAAAACAGTTACTACACATATAAAAGCAGATCCTGCAAGTGCATTTGGCGGCGTAGGCGGAGCAAAAACAGTACCTATCGACCCGAGCAAACTCCCTGTACCTGTTAAAGGAGAAACTTCCTTAGTAAAAGTAGCAGCAGAAGAAAGTAATAAAGGCGGATTTTTGAACAAAGCATGGAATTTCTTAAAGAGTTCAAAAGGTAAATGGGCAATGCTTGCAACAGCAGTAATCGGAACAGGAATTTACTTACTTGACAGACATTCAAGCAAAAATATTCCACCTCGTCCGTTGAACGAAACCGAACCGATTGCTCAACCGGGAGCACATGCAGAACATATTCCTGCTCAGGGCAGCATGTTAGGTGAATCTTACAAAGTTGAAGACGGTGACAACGTTTGGAACATTGCAAAAGCTCATTTAGCAGATATGTATGCAGCAGCAGGTGAACCTGACCACGAATTAACAGACAAAGAAATTCTCCAACACGCAAGAGAATTGATGGCAGCAAATAACTTACAATATCAGGATGATAAATACACGGTAATTATCCGCCCTGAAGATACGCTAAAATTAACAGCATAATAAAAAAGCAATCTCGAAATAACATATAATTAACAGCTCCTTTTTAAAAAGGAGCTGTTTTGATTAATATATTAATATAATTAATTATATATTATTTTACAGTAATAGGTCCATTAATCCCTTACATAAACAATATTATCTCTATGTTCATTTCTTTTCTTTTGTTTGCGAGGCAAAAGAAAAGAAATGAACCAAAGAAAAGAAAACTTCGCAAAGTACAATATTGCCTTGCGGCAATATAAGACCCTGACGGGTAATATGTGTTTTTGTCCTTTCAGGACAAAAATATCACAGCTGCCTAAAACAACGGCAGCATAAAGTTTATGGTTCAAAAATTCCGACCTTTACGAAGTGAGCAATCATTGTTTTGCGAAACAACAACAAGCCAAAATTTGTCTGAACTGACGGGTATAAATGTTATATGATAGCAGATAAAAGAGCTTAGTGAGTTATTTTGGCTTTATGTTGAGCAAATCACAAATGATTAGCGAACGTAGTTCAGGTCGGAGAGTTTCTTTGCGCCCCGTTTCTTTGCGGTCAAAGAAATGGGGCAGGTAGTTTTTCCCATGAAAAAACTACCGATAATATTGTTTATGTAAGGGATTTTTTCACAAGATTGTATGTCATTTCCTTAATTTATTTACACATTTAATTTTTTAGATTATACTGTTTTGTATGAGAAAGATAGCTTTATTTATAGTTTTGGCTTTATTATTGTCAGGTTCTGTCAGTGCAAATGCTTCTTCTGTTTCGACAGGAACATACAGACACGAACAAACTAAAATCTACAAAAGCGAATCAAAACAAATCAAAAAACTGTTTGAGGTTCACAACGCATTTGCAAACAAACACGACTTGCAAGCACTAAAACCTTTATATTATGACAATTACATAAATAACGACGGGTTTGATAAAGAAACTTATTTCAAAACAGTTAAAGAAACATGGGAAGAATGTAAAGATTTAACTTACACATATAAAATAGAATCAATTGAAATAAACGGAATACACGCAAACGTAAGAATATCCGAAAATGCCTTGGGAACCGTATATGACAAGGTTGAAAATACCTCTCTTGCCGGTGAAATTCATTCTTCATCTTCCGGTATTTATCACCTTATAAAAATAAACGGCAAATGGCTTATTTCCGGAGAAACTATGCTAACGGATGAATCTTCACTGCTATACGGAGAAGCAAGATTTATGAGTATTGATCTTCAAGCACCTGATCAGGTTGCATCAGGTGAGAGCTACACAACAACCGTAATGGTTGATGCGGATGAAGATACTGTTATAATTGGTTCTATTGAACACGATCCTGTCGTATATCCGTCAAAAGTGCCTAACGGGCCATTGAGAACAATGCCGAAAACTAATATTCTTGAAAGATTTATGAAGGCAAATACAGATAATCTCAATGAATACACAGTAACATCTCTTGCAATATCAAAAGCTAAAACTGATAAATTCGGAGGAAAACAGGTTTATGTCGCAGGACTTGCATGCCTGATGAAAAGAATAAATGTTGTTCCTAAAAACAATTTTATAAAAAGTGAGGATAAAATTTAATGAGAACTTCCGTTGTTAAATATTTATTTTTTATTTTATGTTTTATATTCTGGATGTTTTTGGCTTTATTTACATCAAAACTTATCGTAGATAATGTAACCTCAGGTCATCATTATTCAAACGCACTCTTTAGTTTGACATATCTGAAAAATAGCGGAGCAGCATTTAGTTTACTTGAAAATGCAAGGGAATTTTTAATAATAGTTTCTATCGTTGCAACAACACTTTTATTTTTGTATGTTCACAATAACAGAAGCATACATTTAATTTCCGTATCTTTTATTGCGCTGCTCAGTGCAGGGATTATGTCAAACTGCCATGAACGAATTGTTCTTGGATATGTAAGAGATTATATCCATCTTAATTTTATGAATTTCCCAATTTTTAATATCGCCGATATATTTATAACTGTCGGAGTTATTGCTCTAATATTTATTTTGTTTATTTATAAAGGAAGATAAAAAATCTAAGAAAAATCCCTCTTTTTTAAAGAGGGATTTTTGTTTTACGCATCATATCTTTTAAAGGATTTTTCGATTGATTTGGATATTACATTCTTCATTGTATCGTATTCTGTTGTGAGTGATGAGATTTCTGTATCCAAATTCTTCATCTTCATATCAATAGTATTTTCTTTGTTTTCTATCTTGGCCTTAGCGGCGTTATATTTCGCCTCGGCCTGAGCGACACCGTCGGTGTCGGCAACCTCCGCAATATAACTGTCTGTTGAATAACTGCTCTGATAATAATTTCCGTCATTATCCATTGATGATATATAAACAGAACCGCTTTTTAAAAGTTCCTGCATATATTCTGCATTTTCTATATTATCGTTCTCAGTCCAACCGTTTGCACAGATTCTGTTAAATAACGCATCATAAAATCCTGCAACTAAATTATCTTCACCTGCATCAACATCCGTAGGAGCTTTAATCTGGAAAACAAAACTATCCTGATCATCTTCTTTATTCCATAAACTTGCTCCAGATTTTTCCCCAACGTTATAAGAATAAGATTTTGAATCAGTTAAATATTCTACAAATGCAGTCATAAATACCTGAGTCAAAGTATTTAAATCCATAGCTAAACTCGGAACACTATCTGACCATCCGCCGAATGTACCGTTTGCATCAGACCAACAACCCGACCTTGTAAAGCCAAGGAATGTCAATGCACGTTCTGCAACAGGTACGATTTCATTACTATCCCAACAATTTTTAACTTCTTCAGATATAAGATCTAACATTTCATTGTTATGATCTTTGTTATGTTCAGTATCTTCACTCTGATCATGACGGTTATGAGTTGTCCAACCATTACTTCTCCATTTTGCAGCTAATTTTTGAATATCTTCATTAGGATAAATCAAATCATAAACCTGATCATAAGCATATTGCAGTGCTAAATCATTTTTAGAGACCCCGCCCAAAATTGAGCTGAATTGATCGACCATCCAATTTAGGAATGATGCACTTTGTTCAGAACCAACTAAATACTGTTGTGCAATTGCAGCTTCACTAAGCGGAGTACAAGGACCACGCCCTGTATCAAACGATATTACATAATGAGTATCATCATCCTGAAATTCCAGTAAATCATATAATGAAAGATTATAATTAGCTGTACTTTCACTAGCAACTTCACTAAATGAACTGCCATCATTTTTAAATAATTTTATACCTGTACCTCTTCCACCACGAAATGATAAAGTAACATCAACACCCATAGCATTTGGGTTTGCTAATTCCGGACCTATTGTAATACCATAATCACTGGTATCAATACATGATGCTTTGATTAATTCTTTTAAGTCAGCATAGGTAATATCTTGAGTAGCTTCGGTTGCAGAGAATGTTGCACCCAAACCGATTGCATTGTTATAAGAAACACTTTCAATTGTTGTTGCTTGAGCCGCAGATATAACACCGCCATCTCTCAAAGCTTCAACAAATGCGTTACGAACAGCTGAAGAAGGAGTTCCGTTATAGCCTTCTGTCGGTACACCAGCAGCTCTTGCAGCTGCGGCATACTTACCTGATAACACCAGTCTGTTTTTATTATCCGTAATAAGCTTCGGATAGTAATCGTTGTAAACTGACGGCTTCATTAACAGAGCGTAGTTCAAATTCATCTCACTTGTACCGCTTCCGTAATAATCATAAACTAATTTCGTTTTATTCATGGCATCTTGATACTCATTAGAAATGCTCTCCATATCCCTTGCAAGAGCGATTTTCTGATGGGATAAAGCCATAGATTGAAATTCACAGTCAGCTTTTCTGGCAGTGATTGTCAATAATCTTGCTTGTGATGCCGCTAATCCCATTGTTTTCCTTTCTTTGAAATTAGTTTTAACATGTTATATCATGTAGTTTGACGGCATTTGAGCTTATAATCTTTAAATATAAATATGCGAATGTAACAAATGTTTACAATTTTTGGTGTTTATGTAGAAGGAAGTACAATACATACTTATAATACCGTCAAGCCGGTGCGAGCAGAGGATGAAAGCGAGCAAGATATCCGTTTAATGCGAGCACCGATAGCGAAGTATCCCCTAATGATACAAATATAGGGAAATTCTTCGGGATAAAGCCCTCTGAATGACTTGTTTCGGCTAAATTATATATTATGTTCTATATAGCTACCTTAATCTTAATGAGATAGTCGAGCTGAAATTACTCTGTCAATTCCTGCCAAATCTTTTACTATTTCTATATCGGAATAATTATTGTTTTGTAACAAATCTTTTACTTGAGTACTTTCGCCTGCACCGAGTTCAAAAATTATATGACCGTTTGTATTCAGATATTTTGATGCCTGCGTAATAATTTTTTCATAAAATTCCAAACCTTGTTCATCTTTTGTATAAAGAGCAATATCAGGTTCAAAACGGACTTCTTTTTGAATATCTGATTTTTGAGATTTCGGGATATAAGGAGGATTGGAAATAATCATATCAAATTTTTCATCCTCTCTTATCATTGAAAATAAATCGGATTTCCTAAATAAAGCCCTGTTAAATAATCCGAGTTTTTCCATATTTTTGATTGCTGTTTCAAGTGCTTCCATTGAAATATCCGCACCAATAACGGTTGCTTTAGTGAGTTTTGCAATCATACATGCAATACAGCCTGACCCCGTACACATATCAAGAATATTTTTATATCCTTCTTTTTTGATAATTTCTACGGCTTTTAAAACAAGTATTTCGGTTTCATCTCTGGGAATAAGAACAGACGGATTTACAATAAATTTTTCGCCCATAAAATCAGCTTCTCCGATAATATACTGAATCGGCTGACGGGTTGAGGCTCGAAGTTTTGCTTTTTCTTCTACAATTTTTAATTTTTCTTCTTCAAGTTTTTTACCCATAATAATTTCTGCAACACCATATCCTGCAAAATGTTCTATAAGCATTTTTACTTCGATATTTGCTTCATTTTGTTCTATTCCGGCATCCGTTAAAATCTTTACAATATCAGTTATTAGCATCTGTGTTCTCCAAAATCTGACTGTGTTCGTTTATTATTTTATCAATTTCTTCCAAGGCTTCAAGCTTTGAAGTTAATTCTTTTTTCTCAAGAGCGTATTTTTTGCATAATTTGTCATAATAATACAACTGCTTTTTAGTCGGAGGCTCTTTTGACATCTTTACTTTTTTCAAAAATTCTCTTTTTTGTTTTTCATAGGCCTTGTTTGCCTCAATTATCGGGCGTTGTTTTTCTTTGTATTCATAATATTTTTTACATTCATTCAGATATTTTAGAGTGTCTTCTTTGAACCAATCTTCGAATAAAATATCTTTCAGAAATTCAAATTTTGAACAATTTAATTCAATATAATATTTTTCATCTTCTGCAAACTTTATCCAGATTTCCTCCGCATCAAGTTTGACGGATTTTTTCACTAAAGCCCGTAAATAATTGCATAAAGCGGATTTTTGATTTTTTGTAAACTCAGTATAAATATTTTTCTTTACTTCATACATAATTAAATCTTTTATTTTTTCTTAGTTTTTGATTTGCCCTTAAGAGTTTTTGAATAATATAAGCCGTTTCTTCCTGCGTTTAAAGTTGTACCTTTAGGTCCCATAGAAACCCTGCAACCTTTTACACCGAAAGAAATTCCTATTCCCGATTTGGAAAAATTTATTCTGAACAATCCTAAATTTATACTTTTTCTAAAATAAAAACCCATATTTTAATCCTCTGATTTAAGTTCTTTTACTGTATCTTTTTTTAATTTTATTTTGGTAAAAATAAACGGATAAATTGCCGTTATAAACAACCCCGTACAAAACATCATTGAAAATGCAACTTTGTAATCCCTGATTTGAGAAAATAAATAATCATCAAAATGAGGAAATATTAACAATAAAATCAAAGCTCCGACAAATCCTCTTACAATTCTGGTTACTAAAGATGACTCTTTTGCATTATAAGGAAAGAATCTTTTGCACAAAATTGCCCCGTTAAATAATCCCATAATCCATCCCGCATACAAAACGGAAATATATATGGCTTTTGCAGGATTTACGAGTAATTTTCCACCAATATAATCGGCAGGATACTGTTTAAAAATTACATAAAACATTGACGCAATGACAATCAAATTCATAACCGCCATAAGATAAAAATATCTGTTTTTATCCTTTTCACACCATTTTAACAGATAATGAATTACAAATACAAAAATTAAGCCTGTAAATACCCCAAACCAAACATCCTGCGGAGTATGCACCCCGACATAATTTCTTGAAAATGCTATCAGTAATATAGATAAAATAATTAAAGTACATAAAATTTTATGTTTTCTGATTAAAAAAGCAATCCCGCCCCAGGATGTTGCCGCCATAAGACAATGACCGCTAGGAAAAGAATATCCGGCAGCCATTTTAACAGCATCCCCCACAGGAACAATATTACTGTTATAAATCCACGGTCTGTAAACACAGGCAATCATTTTGAAAAATTTTGAAAAGAAAAGCCCGACAGAGTTTAACAAAAACAAATATACTCCCGCTTCAAAATCTATGCACCAATATATTATGCACATAAAAAGAGTCGGAATTAATAATTCCCCAAGCTTTGTAATATTAAGAAAGAAATTATCAAAAACAGGCCCCAGATGCAGTCTTATATTCTGCAAACGAATCAGATATTCAAGCTGAGGATTTAGCCAGTCAGGATTGGTTAAAAATTCATGAATCATTATAAAAAATCTTTCTCAAATAATACAAGTTCAATATATCATTTATTCAGGGATATTACAACTTATAAAATACACTCTCAATCTAAAGATTGAAATTTTAAAATTTAAACAATCCGTAACAAAATATAAGCCCTTAAAAACATCTCATACAAGGGGATTTGGGCATATCTCATACAAACGAATGATAAATATTGTTAATTTTGCCCTATAACAAGTTATATGATATTATAAAATCAGGAGTGTGTAATAATCACTACAACCATATAAATTACACACACAAAACGGACTTGACGGGAAAATGAGAAGATTATTTATATTTGATAAAAGTATAAGAAGAATATTACCACTGTTGGTTTGCGCAATAATAACAGGATTTTTTGTAAGCGGCTGCGGACCCGAATCACAGACTCAGGATAACGGCTTGCAGGTGCCGACACCTGTTGCACAAAATCAAAATAACGAACCAAACAGTCCCGTCAGAATACCCACCGAAAATATGGTAGATATTGATGTTGAGGATGAAGCATCTTCAGGCAATATGGTATCTTATGATGTTGCAACAATCGGCAGAGGCAATCCGTTTATGCCGTATAATGAAATGGTTGAATACGAAAAAGCCCGTAATTCCGCAATTGCAGAAGCCAGAGCAAAAAATGCCGAAATATTTAAAATTAAAAAGATGCAGGATTACAGAATAAGAGAACAGGATGATATCAGTCCGTATAAATTTAATTTGCCTGTTCCTCCGACATCCCTTGATACAGGCTCGGTTGCAGCTAAAATTACAAACACGAAAGTTGTGGGAATTTTGTTTAACACAAAAAGCCCGTCAGCTATTATAAATGTCGATAGCAAAGACTACCTTGTAAGACCGGGAGATAAAATAATCGGTCAGGAATACAAAGTTATAAAAATAACTCCTACATGGGTAACTGCGGCAATGGGTTCAAACGTATATTCTGCCGCAATCGGAGAAATGTTTACCAAAGATGAACTTGAAACAAATCAAACAGATATATATAACCTGAAAGAAAGATTTGGCGGAAGAAAGATTTAAAAAAAAATAATCAGGAGCAACTATGAATAATAAAAAGAAAATTATCGCAGGATTTTTGACAATGGCATTTCTGTTTATGGGATTGCCGTCAGGAGTTGTTGCTGCAACAACGACCAAACCTGTATTGAGAACAGAACAACCGATTTCAAACCTTGATATAAATTCTGAAACAAGAATTCCGAATGCTGATTCTATTGTCAATCTGAGTTTAAGAGATGCTGATTTGCAGCAGGTTTTAAGAATGTTTGCTGATCAGGCAGGTATGAATATAATCTTTGCCCCTGATATCAGCGGTTCTGTAACAATGGATTTGGTTAATGTTACATTATTGAAAGCATTAAGCCTTGTTGCAAGTACCCAGAAAATTAAATATACCATTCAGGGAAACATAATGATTATCACAAATGCCGATGATGAAGAAATTGATGTAGGCGCAGGGTCAAAAGATTTAATTCTTATCCCCGTAAAATATGTTAGTGCGGCATCTATTGCGGATTTTCTGAATAAAAATATCTTTAATAAAAACAGTATCAGTCCGGGGGCATCAAACAAACCTGTTGTAACGGTTAATCCTGCAAATAATGAATTAATCATTATGGGAACAAGAAATGATGCTATTCTTGCCCAGAAAATAATTGACCAATTCGATAAAAAACCGACCATAACAAACTTTAAAGTAAATCACGTTACTCCTGCGGAAATGGCAGGTCTGATTTGCTCAACTCTCATTCCGTCATTTATGTCTAATGATGACGGAGAATCAACAGGAGGGGCAGCAGGTATACCAACAGGATATGCCGCAGGTGTGCCGACAGGGTTTGCTTCAGATTCATACAGCGGAAGCGGCGGAGAGTCCACTATTTCTATCGGCGGAGGGAAATTACTCTGTTCAATTGACCAAAAATCATCCGCTGAAGATATGGAATCATTTCCTTTTAAAAATATGACGGTAACATATTTCCCTACACTTGGAACAATTCAGGTTATAGGCGGTTCAGATACTCAGCTTGAACTGATTAAAGAATATATTGCCGCAAACGATATCAAATCACCACAGGCATATCTTGAAGTTCAGCTTATTTCACTCAGAGAAGACGGAAGTAAAACAATATCCAACCAATGGAAGTTTGTATCAAAAAGTTTATCTTTCAATGCTGAAGGCGGAAGTATAAGAACTTGGGAATCTAATCCTATATTCTTTGCAGGACACGGGTTTACAGAATATACTCAGACAAGTTCAAGCAGCGAAGGTGAAACAACTTCAAAATCTTATGGCAAATGGGGCGGTTCTACTCAATTAACATGGGCTATCAATTACCTTGTTGAAAACAGTAAGGGGCGTGTACTTGCAAACCCGAGAATACTTTTGACCAACGGTCAGCAATCGGTAATCGACCTGACTTCGGATTACGTTGCAAAAGTAACATCCCAATATCTTGACTCCACAGGCACAGGTTCCTCTCAGGTACAAAAAGATTATGATATCCAAAATGATAACGGTATAAAAATTACAATAACACCGTTTATCAGCCCTGACGGCTATGTAACTCTTGATATTGAATCGGATTACGCAACTATCGGCAACCAACTGACAACAAAATCCGAAACAGGGGATGATGATTTGGCGGCAACTTTGCTTGACAGACGTAATTTGACATTGAAAGGCGTAAGAATTAAAGACGGTGAAACTCTTGTTATCGGTGGTATGATACAAGAAAGTGAAACCAAAACAGTTAATAAAATCCCTGTTCTTGGTGATTTACCGCTAATCGGAACAATTTTCAGAAGTACATATACAACAAAATCTAAAGACGAATTAATTATAATGCTTACTCCTCAAATTCTAGTTGATACCGAGGATGCGGCAGATAGTGATTTAGATGTAAATCTGTAATAAAATAAACAAAAATGAACGAAGTTATATCCAGAATAAAAAAGAGCATAGATAAAAGTATAATTGACCGAATAGAAAAATCAAAAATGGTACACATGAAATTTGTACCTATCAGCATCAGACAAGGTCAGCTCTTTGTTGCTGTTTCAAAAAATTCCAACATGGAAAAAATCAGCAAAAATCTCAAAAAAACATTTACCAATCCGATAAGATTCATGCCTGTCGGCGGAGATGATGATTTAAGAGAACTTTTGACTGGTTTTGTTCCTGAAGAAGAATTTGGAGATAACTTTGAAACCGAAGAAAAAGAAGAACCGAAAGAGGATATTTTTACCCCTAAGCCAAGACTTGATATAAAACTCGGGGATTTATTCGTTCAAAAAGGGCTTTTAACCGAAAGCCAATTGCAAGATGCACTTGCTGAAGCAAAAAGAACAAATGTTCCTTTAGGTTCAACTCTTTATGAAATGGGATATGTAACTCTCAATGATTTAAAAAGCGTTTTGAGCGAACAAACGGGTTACAGATTAGTTTCTGCGGAACAATTGCAGGAGCAGAAAAATTTTATAAATATACTACCTGAAGATTTCATCAGAACAAACATGGTTATTCCTATATCTTCAGACGGGAAAAACCTGACTGTCGGGGTTGTAAAACCGCTTAAACAGGAAACAATGAAAGCGATTATTTACATCACGGGACAAAACCCAAGGCAGTTACTTATGACTCATTATGAGTTTCAAACTTCAGTTGAAACATTTTTCTCCCGTAAGAAAAAACAAACCGAAAGAATCCTTGAACAAATCAAAACCGAAGCAATAGACAGCGGACAGGAAGTTTCACTTTCAGATCAGTTAGATCAAGAACTGTTAGATTCAACAGGTACGGTTGCAAAATTTGTAAATCAGATTATCACAAACGCTATTGATAATAAGGTTTCCGATATTCATATAGAACCTCGTATTAACGGATATATCGTAAGATACAGAAAAGACGGCATGCTGCAAAAAACAATTGATATTCCTGACAGAGCAGAAACATCAGTCATTACTCGTTTTAAAGTACTTGCAAGAATGAATATCGCAGAACAAAGAAGACCGCAAGATGGTACTTTCTCACTGCCATATAATGATACTAATTACGATTTCCGTATTAACACACTGCCTGTATCAGGAAAAGAAAAGGTCGTTATCCGTGTACTTGCACCTGCGGTAAGTTTACGTTCCGAAGACAGACAAATAAAACTTGTCGGTGCTGGCAAGGACGATATAAGAAAAATAACACAAATGGTATCATGCCCGAACGGAATTATATTAACATCAGGTCCGACAGGTTCAGGTAAAACAACCACTCTATATTCAATATTAAAAAGTTTAAATGATGAATCGGTTAATATTACAACAATTGAAGACCCGATAGAAATTAAATTAGACGGTATTAACCAGTCACAGGTTAATGTAAAGGCAGGTATTACTTTTGCTTCGTGTATGAGAGCTATCTTACGTCAGGACCCTGATATTATACTTGTCGGTGAAATTCGTGACTATGAAACATTAGAAACAGCTATTTCAGCAGCTTTAACAGGTCACCTTGTATTAAGTACCGTTCACACAAACTCGGCAGCCGCAACCGTTACACGTTTAATTGAAATGGGAGCAAAGGATTATCTGGTATCTTCCACTTTGTCAGGTGTAATTGCCCAACGTTTGGTCAGAAAACTTTGTGATGATTGCAAGGAAGAATATCATTGCACAAGAGAAGAAGCAATGAAAATTACCCATAACGAAGACCAAATAGAAAAACTCATGAATACCACCCTGTATAAAGCAACAGGCTGCAATCACTGCGGTTTTCAGGGGTATAGAGGACGTCTTGGGGTATATGAAATTATGCCTATAACAAAGGATATCAAAAAACTCATTGCACAAGGTGCGCACGATTTAGAAATTGAGGAATGTGCGGTAGATAACGGTATGCTTACATTAAATGACTCATGTTACAGACACATTCTGAACGGTTCAACAACAATCAGCGAATTTATAAGAGTATTAGGTTTGGCGAGTGATTAGTATGGCTATATATAATTATACGGCATATAAAAACGGAACAAGCGAAGTTGTAAAGGGTAAAGTAGAGGCCGCTAATTTAAGAGAGGCAAGAAGCGAAATTCGTACCCTCGGCTTAACTCCGACTTATATTGTAGAAGATACCGTTACTCAGCCAAAAAATAAATCAAAGAAAAAACTCCCCGGAAGAATGCCAAAACTCGGGCTTGCAGATCAGATTGATTTTACTTCAACCCTGCAAATTTTGGCAGCTGCGGGTATTCCTATTATCGAATCACTTTTATTTATTGAAAATGATGCAGCTAAAGCTAAAATAAGACAGGTTGCGGGAGAACTGCGCCGTCAGATTATGAACGGCGGAACTTTTGCAGGTACTATTGCAAAATACCCCGAACAATTCGGACACGTTTATATCGGTCTTGTAAAAACAGGGGAAGATGCCGGTGAACTTGAAAAAACATTAGACCGTCTGTTGGAATTGTTAAATAAACAATCGGCAATTCGTTCCAAAGTTATCGGAACACTTATGTATCCTGCATTTGTTGTCATTTTGGCATGTTTTATCGTTATTGTCATGCTTGTATTCGTATTCCCTGTATTCAAAGACATGTTTGACCAGATGGGTATGCAATTACCTTGGATTACCAGTACTCTTATGCAAATGGGTATATTTTTAAAGAAAAACTGGTATATGATTCCGATGGGATTTTTTGGTGCTATATTCGGGGTAAATTTCCTTTTCAAATGGAAACCGAGCCGATGGAAAATTGATGAGTTGGTGTTAAAAATACCTATTCTCGACCAGCTGATGCAGTTTTCAAACTTTGCAAACTTCCTAGCTGTCATGCAGGTTGCCTATGATGCAGGTGTACCTATTTTGGAGTGTCTGTATCTTGCAAATATGACACTTACAAATCACACACTTGAAACGAGAGTAGAAGAAGCTACCGTTAAAATTCAACAGGGACAGCATTTATCTGCGGCATTAAGAGCCACAAGAACAATGCCGAAAATGATACTGTTTATGATTGCAACAGGGGAACAATCAGGTCGTTTGGGCGATATGTTAGGTCAAGCCGTAAGCTACATTGATAAAGCTCTCGATAATATTATTGATATCATGACAAAAATGATTGAACCGATAATGCTTATTGTAATCGGTGCTATCGTACTTGTACTTGCCGCAGCATTGTACCTACCGTTGTTTGCATCTTACATGGGGATGTAAAGTTAATAGAAATTAACAATATTTATTGGAATTTTACTTATTATGATATAATAAGTAAGTGTTATGTCGGGTTATTATTAACAATAATAACTGCACAGTTAAGAGGGATATTTTTAACAAGGAGAGAAATATATGAAATCATTTACGGTAGATGAAATTACACAAATTGTAGGCGGTATGCTTACAAAAGCTCAAAGTCCTGAAATTACAAAAATCGCTCCGCCTTTGCTGAGTGACGAAAATACATTGGCTCTTGCACTCGGCGAAGAAGAAATTGCAAATCTTTCAAAATCAAAAGCAAAAGCTGCTTTGGTTCCGCTTGGTGTTCAGATTGACGGTTTGACAACAATCGAAGTTGAAAGACCAAGACTTGCAATGATGAAATTGTTAAATTTATTTTATGTTCCTCCTGTTGTAAATAAAGACGTTCATCCGTTAGCAGTTGTAGACCCGAGTGCTAAATTAGGAACAAATGTTTGCATAGGACCAAATGTTGTAATTTCTCCAAACGCCGTAATTGGTGATAATACAAAGATTTTGGCAAACTCCTATATCGGTAGTGATGCTAAAATCGGAAATAATTGCTTTTTCCATGCAGGAGTAAATATTGGCGACAGAGTACAGGTCGGAAATGATGTTATCCTGCATCATGGTGTATCTTTGGGGGCAGACGGTTTCAGTTTCGTAACCGAAAACCCTAACAATATTGAAAATGCAAGACAAGACGGCGAAATTAAAAAAGACAATACCGATCAGGTTATTTTCAAAATCCCGTCAATCGGTTCTGTGGTAATCGGTAATAATGTTGAAATCGGTGCAAATACCGCTATCGACAGAGGTACTATTGAAAATACGATTATTGGCGACAATACAAAAATTGACGACCTTGTAATGATTGGGCATAACTGCCGTATCGGTAAAGGATGCTTAATCGTTTCTCAGGTCGGTATTGCAGGAAGCTGTGTCATCGGTGACAGAGTAGTTATTGCAGGTCAGGCAGGTCTTGCAGACCATATTGAAATCGGTGCGGACACAATTATTACCGCAAAAGCCGGAGTTACAAAATCATTCCCTGAAAAATCAATTATTGTAGGTATTCCTGCTGTTCCGAGAAAAGATTTCATTAAACAACTCAAAACAATGAAAGATGCGCAGGAAATATTTACAAAATTCCGCAAATTTGAACCATTGTTAAAAGAATTTGAAGAATCTCAACAAGAGGCAAAATAGTTTCAATGACTGTAACATTAAAAAAAGAAGTCAAAATAACAGGCAACGGTTTAATGAAGAATAAACCGTGTGAGGTTACATTATTTCCTTCAAAATCTGGTGAAATAAGATATTTTGTCAAAGGGAACGATTATTTTGTTGCAAATTCAGATAACGTGCTTGCGACTGATCATTGTGTTGTTTTAGGGAACAAAAAATCTAAAGCAATGCTCACTGAGCATATAACAGCAGCACTTGCTTTTTGTCATATTGATTCTGTTGATGTATGCATGAGTGAAGAAGAAGTACCGATTTTAGACGGAAGTTCAAAACAATGGGTGGAAGCTATTAAAAAAGCGGGAATTGACAAACCTTTATTGTCAAAAGAAAAAAAATATACCGTATCAGAACCGATATACTATCTTAACGGAAAAACAAGCCTTGTTATACTACCTGACAAAGAGCTTTTTATATCTTATGCGGTAAACTATAATCATCCGCAGGAGGTTCGCCGTTTTGTAAACTATAACCCCAAAAATCAAGAAGAAATCATTGAGGCAAGGACTTTCGGATTTTATCACGATTTAAAAAAATATCAGATGCTCGGATTTGCGCAAGGAGCAAATATTGACAATACTTTAGGGTTTATGGATGACGGCAGTTATTCAACGGATTTGCGCTCTGAAAGCGAACCGATTAAGCATAAAATGCTTGATTTAATAGGAGATTTGTACTTAACGGGTATAAATCCGCTTGATTTAAAATGCCAAATACTTGCAAAAGAAGCAGGTCATGCGGTTCATGTCAAAGTAGCAAAAATTTTGAAAGATAAAATAATAGAAATATAAGGAGAAAAAAATGACAGAAGAAATTAAAGAAGAAGCATTCAGTATGGATATTATGCAGATAATGGAAATGCTTCCTCACAGATATCCGTTTTTACTTGTAGACAGAATTACAGAGTGTGTTCCGGGAAAATATTGCAAAGGTTATAAAAATTTAACTATGAATGAAGAATTTTTCCAAGGACATTTCCCAAATAATCCTGTAATGCCTGGGGTTTTACAGCTTGAAGCAATGGCTCAATGCTCTGCTGCGATTTTGTTGAAATTACCTCAGTTCAAGGATAAACTTGCTCTTTATGCAGGGGTTGAAAACGCAAGATTTAAAAATATCGTAAGACCCGGGGACAAATTTGAAATGTCTATTGAATTGACCAAATTGAAAGGTCCTATATGCAAAGCTCACGGTATTGGAACGGTAGACGGCAAAGTTTGTGTCGAAGCTGACATGACATTTGCACTGACATAATTTTAGGTAACTATATACAATGTTACAGTAAAATAGTTCAAAGGCACGTCATTCTGAGCGATAGCGAAGAATCTGATTATAACTTAATTTTAAATATAAAAACTTATAAAAAACGGAAAATTTTGTTCATTAATTACCCAAAAGAGCCTGATTTTCCGTTTTTTGCTACCTTAAAATAATTGTAAAGACATGTAAAGTATCTGTTTTAAAAAAAGGCAATTTTCACAAAAAAAAATACTTTATATACATGTATATAGGATAGAGGATTTCATCGCTAATGAAAGAACAAGAATTAAATACATTGATGTCAGTAGTTTCAGATCCAATCGAAAATGTTTATAAAATTGATACATATAAAGATTTGGCAGAAATTCAGAGAATAATCAGAATTTTTGACATATCTGAAGAACAGCATAACCGCCATGTTATGTTTTCAATCGAAAGTTTGGCAACATTGAGATTAGTATTGAGCAATAACTAATTCTTGATACAGATTAAAAAAGTTTAACCCTTACTCAAATCCTCTCCTGAGTAAGGGTTTATAGTATTATATTTTGGCGCAAATAATTGCACCCTACATAACTGACAAGAGTGCGTTTATACACGCCAATTTTTATTTTTCATACAATTTGCTCAGGTCTATTATTATCGGCTTTTCTTTCGGAGAAATTTTTGCCAGAGTTGTTGCTAAATTTTCAATATACGTTTGGTCTATTTTCTTTTTATTTGTACTTACGGCTGCAAATTTACCTGCTTTATACAGTTCTATAAGCCTATTTACATGTTTTTGGCTGTTTGCATAAATTTCAGGGTGCATTCTTACCCAATCATCAAATTTTATATTGGTTTTGCGCCTGTTAATTTCGGTAGCCGACAAGCCGAAATTAGTCAAATCATTTTTACCTTTATTTTTTTTGGCAACAAGATGATCAACAGAACAAACACCGTTCATCATCATATTTGAACCGATACGTTCGCTTGAATCATCCGCATATTTGACGATAAATGCCGATACATTCTCTTTTGATGTAGGAAGTGTCTGCGCCACATCAGAAAATCTTTGGGCAAATTTTCTGTCTTTTAAACTTTTTGTGATTTTTTTCAGTTCGTGAATAAATGATTTTCTTTCAAATTGAGCAAATGACGGCAAACCGTGAATTTTTGCGCTTGTATTTTCGATAAGCTTTATTATATCGGGATTTTTTCGCAATCTTGATTGTTCAAATACCTCTTTAAATTTCTGCATATTTTCGGAATTTCGTTTAATTATTTTAGGATCTCTTTGATATTCAAATTTCTTTCTTATATTTCTGCCATAGATGCGGGAACCTTTCGGTTCATTATTAAAAATTTTTTCGGCTTCACGAATAAGAGTATTTACGGCTATTGTTTCAGATCTTTTATTTTTGGTTTTTATTTCATCTGCAATTCTTTTTAACTTGTACTTAAATTCCCTTTCACTAAAAGGCAAAATAACAGGGTCATTAACAAGTCGTTTGGTCGTAATATTCATAAGTACAGAAAATTCATCAAACAAATCTTTTGGCAAATCACAAGCCATCTGAATTAAATTTTCAAATATTGGCTGCTGTGCCTTCAGCAATAATTTTTTGTGTTCGGGAACAATTTGTTTTACAACATCAGATATTTTACTCTCGGGCTGAATTTTTGAATGCAGTTTTAAAATCTCAAAAAACTGTCTGTCTACCGGCAAAAGGGTATCTTCATAATGCGATATAATTCTGACACAATCTTTTAACGGTTTTGAAAAAACACCCGAGCCCCTCAAACGCTCTAACACATTCGGATCCAGCATAATTTGTCCTGTATAAATATCAGGAACACCATAAGCGGAAAGCTTTTTTAGGATTTCCCCTCCGTGACTGACTCCTGTGAATGACACCATATCACATGCAGGCTGAGGTTTTAGGCATAAAGAGGCGAATGAATGATTTTTATTCACTTGGTCTTTAGGCTTAACCTGAAACATATTAAAATACGGTATACTAAAATTTATACTCTGTATCTGCATGTGTAGTTATAAACCCGTAAAAATAAATTTTGCTAAAGTTTAAACAAATGTAACTATCTTACATTCAAAAATTTGTGAACCTGAGGAATTAATCGAACATCATGGTACAGAGAAATAAATCTACTTGTAATCTTTTCACAAAACTCTGATGAAACAGCCATTCTGTCTGAAACCATTTTTGGCTGTAATATCAAAGGAATCGAATATTTTTTTGCTATTTTTGCGGTTTTTTCTATTTCCGATTGAGTAATATTTTCATCAAATACGATTTTTGCAAAGGTTTGAACCCCATTACAGTTTTTAAGGAATTTCTCATGCAGAGCTAAAGTGTCTTTTCCTGTGGAAGATTCAAGTTTTATATCTGCCGCAACTATATCAATATATTTCTTAATTTTTAAAAATTGTTCCGTTAAAGTTGCATTTGTTTCAAGATACACTTTTGTTTTTGTATCAAGTTTTTTAAATTGTTCTAAAAACTCCTCAAGAAAATCAACCGATAAAAGCGGCTCTCCGCCTGTTAAGGATATTGAATGAAATTCATTCAGGTTATATTCATTTGTAATCCTGTCAATAAGAGCATCCGAAGTGAGGGTTAAAGCCGAATTTACCCCAAAATCAGTGTCGCAGTAATCACAACTGAGATTGCAGCCGCAAAATCTTATAAACAACTGTCTGTACCCGATAACAGAACCTTCTCCCTGTATAGAATCAAATATTTCTTTTATCTTAGCTTCCGTAACCAAAATTTTTCCTTACATTGTCTTTTGATAATTTTTTCAACTGCTCATACAATCTGATTTCATCATCCGACAAATCTTTGGAAATTTCAATACTTACCGTTACAATCAAGTCGCCTATTTTATCACCTTTTTTCAATCCCTGTTTGGCGATACGAAATTTTTGCCCCGATGTAGTATTTTTAGGCAATTTTAATTTTATTGTTCCGTCAAATGCAGGGATAGTAATTTCTTCTCCCAAAGCTGCTTCAAAAGGAGTTACGGGAACATTGTAATAAATATTTAGTTTATCAAAATGCACCTGCGTTTTGGTTTCAATTCTGACAACAACAAAAACATCCCCGTTTGGGGCACCGTTTTTACCGCATGCACCTTCGCCTTTTAGTCTGAGTTTTGCTCCATCTCTTATACCCTTAGGAATAGTAAGAGTTATTTTTTTTGTTTCGGTTACAGAACCTTTGCCTGCGCATTTTGAACATTTTGCACCGTTTGCAAATCTGTGCCCCATACATTGAGGACAGGTTCTTGTGGTGCGGATATTAATTATTCTTTTACTGCCGGTCATAACCTCATCAGGAGTAATTGTTACCTCTGTTGTAAGGTTTTCCCCTTTTTGAGGCTTACGATTATTCTTTGCACGTTTATTTTTTTCAAGCTTTGCAGCCCAATATTTTATAAGTTTGGTAAAAGAAACAGACTGATTTTTTTTATCTTTTGTTTTTTTTGTTTTCTGTTCTCGAGAAGATTTTGCTTCAGTTTTTGGGGCTTGTTGCTTTTTCAAATCTTCTCCCAGTCCATTTCTTTCTGTGGGCTGCGGATTTGGCTGTTTTTGTTTTGGAGAAGGTTTAAAAATACCGTTTAGGATATCATATTGTTTTCTTTTTTCTTCGTTTGAAAGAGTTTCATAAGCAAGGGTAACTTCTTTAAAAATATTAATCGCCTCAGGCGATTTATTTACATCAGGATGATATTTACGGGCAAGTGTACGATATGCGGATTTTATCTCAAATATTTGAGCATCCGTACTAACATCCAATATTTCATAATAATTTTTTACACTATTAAACGCCATACTCACTATTTAATAACATTTATAAAAAAATCAATATATCCTCTAAAATTAAGTAATATTATTTAATATTAAAAACATGTGAGTAACATATCGGAATTATTGCGTATTTGTTAAGTATTTGTCTGTTTTTCCTAAATAATATAATATGTAGATATGAGTTTAGGGAAAATATTATATGTAGATGATGACAAATTGCTCACCACAACTTTTGCTACGCTGATGAAGGTTGAGGGATTTAGTGATGTTGTGACTTATAATAACCCTAAAGAAGCTATTGAATACCTTAAACTTGAAGCTCCCGATTTGATTATATCGGATTTTTTAATGCCTGAAATGAACGGGCTGGAATTTTTACGGGAAGCAAAAAACATTTATCCTGAAACAAGCATGATTCTTTTGACTGCTTATGCCGATAAAGAAAACGCCATAAAAACAATCAACGAAATCGGGGTTTACAAATATATTGAAAAACCTTGGGATAATGATGATTTGATAATGAATATCAAAAACGGCATTGAAAGAAGTCATCTTTTAGCCGATTTAAGAGATAAAATCGACCAGCTTGAAAAAGCTCACTCTGAACTCAAAAAATATTCCGAAAATCTTGAAGAACTTGTAAAAGAAAGAACAAGAGAAATTGTCATAGCAAATGACAAACTTGCGGGAATAATAAACTACTGCGCTGACGGAATAATTATAATAGACAAAAAAGGTGTTATAGAACAGGTCAATCCTGCATGCGAAAATATGACAGGGTTGTCAGAATTTGCTCTGTGCGGTAAAAGTATTCAGGAAATTGCTTACACTGATAATCCTTTGATGAACAAAGTTTCAAATGTAGAGCAGTCTATTTTGGGATTATCGGAAGATAAATCGGAATTTTTAATAAGAGATTTGTATATAAGAAATTCTCTAAGCGGAGAATATATTCCTGCCGAAATAAATTTTGCGGCTCTGTCAGACAGTGACAAATTTGTCGGAGTGATAAGAAATTTTACAGCCCAAAAAGAAGCTGAAAGGTTAAGAGATGATTTTATAGCCACCCTGACTCATGATATGCGAACCCCGCTTTTGGCAGCTATTCAGACTCTCAATTTCTTTTTAGACGGAGCATTGGGCGAAATAACAGAGCAACAAAAAGTTCTATTAACAACAATGGTTAAAAGTAATGAAGATTTGCTCGGACTTGTAAATGCTTTGTTGGAAGTATACAGATTTGAAAGTGGGAAACTTAATCTCTGCAAAACTGTTTTTGATGTTAATAATCTTGTAAAACAGTGTTATGATGAACTTTTTCCGCTTGCTCAAAATAAGGATATAACATTTAACATTCATACGGATTCCGATAATGAACTTTTAATTGATGCTGATAGGGCTGAAATAAAACGTGTAATAATGAATTTATGCGGGAATGCAATAAATTATACAAATAAATCGGGAACAATAGATGTATTTTTAAAATTACAAAACGGGGATTTAATTTTCTCTGTTTCTGACAACGGAAACGGTATTCCTGAAGATGACCTTCCGCACCTTTTCAAAAGGTTTTCACAGGGAACGAGTAAAAAACGTTCCACAGGTACGGGTTTGGGATTATACCTATCCAGACAGATTATAGAAGCTCATGGCGGTAAAATATGGGCTGAGAGTAAAGTCAATAAAGGCAGCGAATTTTCATTCCTTTTAACAGATGTAGCTGCAAAATCAAGGGCGGTTTGAGATGAAACGAAATATTAAGGTAACAATTATTGAAGATCACGATATGACAAGAATGGGATTATCATTTGCACTGTCAAACAGCGGGGAAATAGATGTTGTAGGAACATGCGCCGACGGTGCTGACGGTGTGGAACAGGCGCTTGATTTGAAACCTGACCTTGTTGTTATGGATATAGGTGTTCCGACAATTGACGGAATAGAAGCTACTCGCAAAATCAAAAATGCTATGCCTGAAATAAAAGTTCTAATGAATACTTCAAGAGATAATGATGACGATATTCTTGATTCTTTTGCGGCAGGTGCTGACGGGTACATTACAAAGGGTGCAACTTCGCAACAGACAATATCTGCAATAAAAGCGGTAAGTCAGGGTGTCGGCTGGCTTGACCCCGCTATTGCAAGAGTAGTTCTTTCAAATATCAGAAAAAGTACACCCGTTGAAAATACAAAAGGGGAAATCAATTACAAAAAGGGGAAAAATCTCTACGGTTTAACAGAAAGAGAGATGGAAGTCCTTGCACTTTTGGTCGAGGGTTTGAATAATCCGCAAATCGCAGAAAAACTTGTCATTACAATTGCAACTACAAAAACTCACGTTCATAATATTCTACAAAAACTCTATGTGGAAACCCGTTCAAAAGCAGTTGCAACAGCAATGAAAGACGGATTGGTATAATTTTTGTATTGACGATTTTCATAAAATAGTTAAAATAAATATCATGAAAAAACTGTTATCGACATTAATCATATTATCGTTCGGCACATCAGCTTTTGGTGTTCAGATAAGCAATCCTTTCGGCAAAAAAGATTACAAATCTCAAGAAATCAAATACCAATATCAGGTACAGAAAGAAGATTTGGAATACAAACGGGACAACAGACTCTTAAACCGTGAACCGTCAGGATATATGACTGTTGAAGAATATGAAAAACAATCGGAATATAAAGACAGAGCAACACTGGAATTTGATGTTCCAAAAATTGAACGCCCGTCTGATTTTAAATATGTACCAAAACCATTGTATAAAATCGTAAAATACAACGATCCTCCGGGGAAATCGGAATTATCACTCGGCAGAAGATTATTTTATAAAAGACAAATAAACGGTCAGGGCATCGTTTCTCCTGATTATACAAAAATGGTTTATCCTGCGGTTTATTACTACCATGATTCAGGATCTGTCGGGGCTGATTTGTTTGTAATTCCGCTTGATGAAAAAGAGTCAAATCTGACAAGAATACTCAAAGCAAATGTTGCTCACCGTGACGTCAATCCTATTATTTCAACAGAAAAAGCTATTGATAACTATGCGGCTTTTCGTTCTCTTACCCCTGTTGATTTTAATGCTGACGGAACAAAAATTCTTGCAAAAGAAAAACTCGGTTCAAGCGAGGACGGAATTTGGGCTACAAAAATATATGTATATGATTTTGGGAATAAAACAAGTTATGATTTGAATGCCGTTAGGGAAGCAATAACATACTATTGGAAAGAATATATGAATCTTAACCTGATAGAAAAACGCTGGGATATTTATCCTCTGGGTTTCGATGCTGCAAATCCTGATAAGGTAATAGTTCAGGCTTATGCCTATACGGGAGAAAAACCGGTATTTTTGGGAACATGGAGTGTTGATTGCTACGGAAACCACTCCCAGATTGTTTCGTTTGACAAAACTTATGCTCCCGCAATAAGCTCTAACGGCTTCAAGATTGAAAAAGACGGGGTTGAAGAATATCAAACCGTAATAAGAGAAGAAAAAAATCTTGAAAAACAAGGCGAAATTATGGAAAAACAGAAAAAAGCCGAGGACAAAAAAGAAATTAAAAAAATTAATGAAGATTTCAAATATGAGTTAAAAACACTTCAGGCTGATTTCAAAGACGAATACAGAGACAACAGAAAATTACAGACTTTTGCAGGCTCAACAGAAGGAACAGAGTTGGAAGCACAATACTACGAATATCAAAAACAACAAACCGAAAAAGATATTCAAAAACTTGAAAAGAAAATTCAAAATAAAGAAAAACAAATTGATAAAGTTGAACAAAAAATCCAAAAAATTACGGATGAAACACAAAAAATAAAAGAAGAATTATACGGTCCAAGCCAAAATACAGACGAAAACCAAACTGACGAAAACGAGCAGAGCGAAGAAACAACACAAGAGCCGTCTCAAAATACCGAAGAAGAATAAAATGTTTGTAAATATGATAAAACTTGTCCTCTTTACTCTAGAGGACAAGTTTTAATATTAATTATATTTAATAAATAAAAGTAGATTTTTATATAGATGATGGTTTTATATAAATATCACTTACAGTATATGCGGTCTTTTGAGTTCCGGATGCGACAACTGCATCTTCACCTTTCATAAGTTATGTAGGTTGGCTTTACCAAGCCAACATTAATATTGTCGGCATAGTAATGCCGACCTACTAAACTAAACTTCGATTATTACATAAAATTCTATATTTTCGTGCATTAAAATGCACGCTACAAACTGACGAGAACGAACAGAGCGAAGTGTCTACACAGGAAGAAACTTCTGAAGAATAAAAATCAAATTAATTAGCCCAATTCTTCTTCAGGAAGTGTGCCTTTTACTTCTGCGATTTCGTTACATCCTAAATTAAATACTTCATGCAAAGCCTTTAGTGCCTTTTGAGCATCTTCTTTATTTATCAAACAACTGATTTTTATTTCTGAAGTAGAAATCATGCGAATATTAATTCCCGAATCAGCCAAAGTCTGGAACATTGTGGATGCAATACCCGGTCTGTCAATCATGCCTGCACCGATAATGGATATTTTTGCAATATTATCATCAAAACTTACATCCCCTGCTTTAAGCTGTTCTTTTACGACAGCAAGAATTTCTTCAGTTTTAGGTAAATCTTCTTTATTGATTGTAAATGCAATATCGTTTGTGACACGTCTTGCATAAGACTGAATAATCATATCAACGGAAATATTTTCCTTTGCAAGAGAACTGAACAAAGTAGCAGCTTCCCCCGGAGTATCGGGAATATCGCAAACTACAACTCTTACCTGTGATAAATCTGCAGCTACACCTGCAACCGGTTTATTTATTTCCATATCTTCAACTCCTAATATTAAAGTTCCTTTGTTATCATATTTGAAAGTAGAACGAACTCTCAAAGGCATCTTATACTGTTTTGCCGTTTCAACGCTTCTTGGGTGCAAAACATTTGCGCCCGCATGGGCAAGTTCAAGCATTTCTTCATAAGAAATAATATCCAACCTCGAAGCATTCGGTACAACTCTGGGATCTGTTGTATAAACACCCTCAACGTCTGTATAAATATCACATCTTTTTGCATTCAGGGCAGATGCAATTGCAACAGCAGAGGTATCAGAACCCCCTCTGCCCAATGTTGTAATTTCGCCTTCTGTTGTAACCCCCTGAAATCCTGCAATAACAATTATATTCCCATCTTTTAATGCCTTCTCAAGTCTGTCTGTTTTTATATCAATAATTCTTGCTTTTGTATGAACATTTTCTGTAATAATACCGATTTGAGCAGCATTAAAGCTTATAGCCCTGTATCCTTTTGCCTGAAGTGCCATAGTCAGTAATGACATCGAAACACATTCACCCGTAGATAAAAGCATATCTAATTCTCTTTCTGACGGATGCGGATTAATTTCATGAGCAAGTTTTACAAGATGATCGGTTGTATGACCCATAGCAGACACAACGACTACGACATCATTACCGTTTTCTTTTTCCTTAATAATTACATCGGCAACGTGTTTCATTTTTTCTGTGTCAGCAACAGATGTTCCGCCGAATTTTTGTACTACTATGTTTCTCAATGTATTCTGCTTTCCTGAAAATCTTTTAGCATATCCTCAAGCTCTTGTAATTGCGGGGCATATTTAAACTCTCCTGTTTCAAGAGCTTTCTGAGCAATCGAAATTGCTTCTATTATATTATATTCACAAATGTTTTTCTTGACAAGTGCAAATTGCGCACTAAATAACAAATTCAGAATTTCCGAATTGTTTTCGTCTAATCTTAGGGCTTTTTTAAGCTTTCTTTGCGCTTCATCATAATCAAAAATCTTTATTAACCATTTTGAATATTCGACCAAACCCTTTATATATTCAGGATTCAGATTTGTAAACTTTTCGAAATATTCTCTCACTTTATACTGCTGATTAAGTTCTGCATACACACAAGCGAGATTAAAATATATATAAGTCTGATGAGGATCTTTTTTTACGGCACTTTTTAATAATTCCGCTGCAGCATTATGATTATGGTTCGCCATTTCCATAAGTCCGCAGCCCTCTTTGATATAAACATTATCCATATTTTTTTCTTTTAAATCATTCAAAAGACCAAAATCATTATCATAAGCGTTTATCAAAGCCATACCGATTTTTGCATCTTTATAATTTCCATCCTGAGAAAGAGCTTTTTCAAATTCCTCTTTAGCTTTTGAAAATTCCAAAAGTCTTACATAGCATTTCCCTCGCTCGAAATGCAGCGCAGGGGAATCCAAATCGTTAAACAAAGCTGTATCAAAAGTCAAATCTGTCTGTTCTATATCTCGTTTAATTGAGTAGATTTCTCCGAGCAAAAAATACGCAGGAAGCATTTGTTTATTGATTTCAAGCGTTTTTTTTGCATAAATTTGCGCATCTTCATACTTGCCCTGAAGAAGCTTTAAATGAGCATATTCATATAAACTGCCCTCATTTGGCGCAACTTTAACAAGGAATTTTAATTTTTCTTCCGCAATAGCGTATTCTTCAAGACGAACCTCCATAACTGCGGATAACAAAATAGCAGAAAAATTATATTTGCTTATTCTTGCCGCTAGATTAAACTTATCTTTTGCCAGAGAATATTTTTTGAGTTTCATAAGTGCCATTCCCCATCCTGTCTGAATATCGGTATTGAACGGAGTAATTTTATCGGCTTTTTCAAAAGACAAAATTGCCTCTGTCGGCATATCAAAATACAAATAACTCATTCCGAGCCTTAACCATATTTCTTTATCATTAGGATTTAGTTCGGAAGATTTTTCATAATATTTGCACGCATCATTAAATCTTTTTTGGATTTCTGCAATTTTTCCCAGATACTTAAACACAAGATAATCTTTATCAGAAATATCCAACGCAGATTCCAAAACTTCTATCGCTGAAGAATAATCCTTTTCTTCAATCATTTTCTTTGCCTTGTTTACATAAGCTTTTGTCGGCAAAGACTGAATTATTGATTCATTTTTATAGTTATCAACAGTATGATTTAAGTTTTTAATATTTTTATAAAAGTTTTTTAATTTGTCAAACAATCCGCTACCTCCCTAAAAGCACCGTCACCGCCATAATTTGCGGTAATTTGTATCCCCTCAACATCTTTTACCCTGTCTGTCGCATTCGGAACGGTTATTCTGTATTTTGCATAATTTAAACAATCAATGTCATTCACATCATCCCCGATATACAAATATTCATCCTGTGAAAGATTGTATTTATCCACAATTTGTTTTAATACATCAATTTTAACTCTTATTCTTTGGTGAACCTCATGTATATCACAATTTTTGGCAATAGTTTCAATGGCAGAATTTCTTTCTCCGGAGATTATAGCAATATTATAACCGTTTTTTTTGAGGTTAAAAAATCCTACAATATCTTTAAAATTGAGTTTTCTTGACATCTGCCCGTCATCACTTATATAAACGCAGTTGTCAGTAACAACACCGTCAAAATCGGTAATCACCATTTTGATACTTTGCGGTAAATTAAGTTTTGATTGATTTTGTGCCATATTCACAAATTCCGCCCTCTTTGATATAATTATATCATGTTAATATAAATTTTGAGAGAGTATATGAATTCTTATCTTTACATAATTAATATCGGAATAATTATTGTATTTATAAGCCTGTTTTTTATTACAAAAAGAAGTAATAAAAGATGGTCAAAAATAAATGACTATCTGGGAAAAGTTACAACTACCGTTGATTCTATCAGATACGGGGATTTGACAACAAAAATAAATCTCGACCATCCGACTTATCAAAATGTAACAGACAGTATTAACAGAATGGTTGAAACCCTAAACGACAGAGAAAGAATGATTGCAGAATATCAGTCCGAACTTATGAATCAGAACAGATTGCTTGAATCGGTAATCAATTCCCTTTCTGACGGAATTTTAATCATCAATGATAAATTTGAAATACTAAGAGCTACCCCAAAAATTCTTAAATGGTTCGGAATTAAAAAAGGCAGAGATATCATAGGGAAAAATATTTTTGAATTTATACAATTGTCCGATGATAATGCCAAAACAGAAAATCTTGAGAATAACGAAGTTTTTATTAAACATACACCGACAAATAATTTTCTTATAAGCTCTCAGCCCTTGGTACATATAGACAAAAAAAGATATGTAATGATTGTAAAAGATGTCACTGTTGAAAAAGAAATAGAAACACTCAAAACCGACTTTGCTGCAACTTTGACTCACGATTTAAAAGTTCCTATTATAGCGGCGGCAAATATGATTGATTTATTTCTTGCGGGTAAATTTGGGGATATTTCAGACAAACAGGAATTTGCTCTGAAAAACATGAAGTCTTCAAACAATGAACTTTTGGATTTGGTTCAGATTTTGCTTGAAACATACAAAATTTCCGATAAAGGTATTGAATTATACAAGGAAAATTTTGAACTTAATGAATTTGTCCAAAATGTTATTGAAGATATGATACCGCTGACAAAAGATATGAATTTTGGAATAAAATTTTTCTCCGACGCAGAAAATCTTGTTATAAACGGTGATAAAACACAACTCCAGAGAGTTATTAAAAATTTGCTTTTAAATGCAATAAATCACAGTCAGACTCAAAAAGATATAGACGTAAAAATTTCCAAAATCAAAAACAATGCCAATATTTCAATAATAGATTACGGACAGGGAATCCCGAAAGATGAAATAAAAATGATTTTCAATAAATATTATTCTGCAGCAAAAAAACTAAGAAAAGTCGGAACAGGATTGGGATTGTACCTTTCTCAACAAATAACGGAAGCCCATGGCGGGGAAATAACAGTAAAAAGTGAAGAAAATGTCCGAACCGAATTTTGCGTAAAACTTCCGTTGTAAGTATTATAAATTATTACCTGCTGTAAATTTCGTGTTTTGAGGGTGTATTTTCAGGCTCTACATAATTATTTATGTAATCTATTGCCTCCTGTGGAGTTTTTGCCACAAATATTAAATCTCTCGCTACTTTATTGGCAAATTTTTCATCAATTAGGGTATCAAAAAATTTAAGCAGATCATCATAGAAACCGTTTGTATTCAACAAAACTATTGCTTTTTTATTATAGCCCAGCTGCTTTTGAACAAGCATTTCCGAAAATTCCTCTAATGTTCCGAAACCGCCTGCAAGAGCAATAACAGCATCAGAAATTTCATCCATCTTTTGTTTTCTGTCCCTCATTCCGACAGCCGAGTAAAATTCATCGCAATTATCCGTTCGGCAACCCATATCTGCAAGTTTTTTAGGCATTACGCCGTAAATTTTTCCTCCGTTAGATTTTACTTCCGAAGCACAAGCCCACATCATTCCCAGCGTACTTCCGCCATAAACGATGTTATAGCCGTTTTGTCCGATTAGTCTGCCAATTTCTCTTGCATCATTATAATAAACTTCATCAAGATAATTGCTGGACGAACAAAATACACATATATTCTTTATCATTCGTTAAATTCTCCGCCTATTCTGTAAAAATGAGAACAAGAAATTCCCGAACCCGATTTTGAGCAGTCTTTTCTTAATTCATCAAGTTCCCAATCACTTCCCAGCGGTGCAACTTTGCCTGTCGGATATATATCAACACCGAAAATATCAACTCCCCACATATTAGGTTTTTTATAACCGTTTGTATCTATCATCAGCATAAACACAACATCTTTTTCACTGCGGTTGTCAATATCTTTTATCCCTACAATCACATCGTCATTTGATTCATAAATGCTATCAAAATTATAAATGTCATCTTTTCCGACATGATTGCCTGACATATAGTGAAGATGGTATCTTGAATGATGTTTCCCACGCTCTTTAAGCCTCAGGTAAGGTTTTACAAGCTGCATCATGTATTTTTCTCTTTTTTCAATATCTTTGGAATTTTTTATACTTTTTGCAACTTCGGCATTTTCCTGCGCACTCATAGCGGAAAACATATATTCTATTTTGTTATATTCTTCGTTCCATTTTGAAATATTATTGGCATTTTTTGACGAAAAAGACGTAGGTATCATAAATAACAACACCGTAAAAACGACCAGAAAAGTCAAAGAATATTCAATTTTCCACACTCTTTTTTTCATAGATATTTATATGATTAAATAAATTATGCATCTAAATATTCTGTAACAAGTTCAGCCATACATTTTCTGTCGGCAAAAATTTCGGATTCATCAAAATAGATTTTGATTTCTCTTTCCGCACTTTCGACAGAATCAGAGCCATGAACAACATTATATTCCATAATTTCAGCAAAATCAGCTCTTATAGTACCGACTTCAGCCTTATCAGGATCAGTTGAACCCATAAGATGTCTTACTCCTGCAACTGCGTTATATCCCTCAACTATCATCGCAACAATAGGACCGCTTTGAATATATCGGATTAAACGGGGATAGAAAGGTTTACCTTCATGCTCCGCATAATGAGCTTTTGCCTGTTCATCCGTAACTTGAAGCATTTTAAGCGCAGTTACTTTGTATCCTTTCATTTCAAATCTTTTGATAACTTCTCCGACAAGTCCTCTTTGTACTCCGTCAGGCTTAACTGCAACAAATGTTCTCTCTTCAGGTCGCATAATAAATCTCCTCTCCAATGTAACAATATAAATTCATTTTAACATGAATTGACAAATTTGCCAAACGAATAATATTTAAGGCAATTATATATTATTTTACACAAAATCAAGACAAAACACGGTAATAATGTCATATTTCACAAAAATTTTCCACAACTTTAACAAATCCGTTGTTATCTACGGTGTCGGTAATGTAATCAGCACATTTTTTCAGTTCTTCTGTTGCGTTTCCCATAGCTACTCCGACTCCGCCACATTCTACAAGGTCAATATCGTTGTTTTGATCACCTATTGTCAAAACTTCTTCTCTTTTAATTCCCCACATATTGCATAAGAAATCAACCCCGATAGATTTTTTTGCATCTGAAGGACCTATTTCACAAAAATACGGTGTAGATTTGACTATATATAATTGCGGATATTTTTGTTTAAGGATATTTACCCATTCTGTTACTCTGTCAGGGTTTTCAATATCTATTGCAAGAAGTTTGTTTACGTTTTTTATTTCCAAATTGTCAAACGAACATACTGTATAATCTACAAACTTTCCTTTAATATAGTATTTTATAATATCGTTATCATTTTCAACATATAATTTGTCGTCAATGTATAAATTTATATGTACTTCGTTTTCTCTTGCCCATTTTATAATTTCTTTTGCTTTTTCTGCATCCAAATTACTCTGAAAAAGCGTTTTATCTTCAAAATCTTTTATTAACCCTCCCTGATAAGAAATTATCGGGAAATTTAAGCCTAATTTTTGCGCCAGAGGTTTTGCCGAGGAGTGCATTCTGCCTGTGACAAGTACAACTTTTATTCCTGAATTTTTTAACTTTTCTATGCAATTTATGACTTCAGGTGTAAATTCTCCGCCAAAAGGAAGAATTGTTCCGTCTATATCAGTTGCAATCATTTTTATCATAAGTCAAATCCTTTGCAAAAAGCTCTTGAAAGAGCGCAAATTGTTTTTGCATCATTTATTTCACCGTTTTGAATCATATTATAAACTTCTTCGGGTGAATATTCTTTGCATTTTATAACTTCGCCCTCATCAGGATGTTCTCCTACAAATTCCAAATCTTTTGCAAGATATAAATATAATTTTTCGGTACAAATTCCCGGAGTTGTATTTATATAACCTAAAGACTTCCAGAAATTTGCTCTGTAACCTGTTTCTTCTTCAAGCTCTCTTTTTGCCGCAAAATCAGGATTTTCGTTTGGTTCAAGTTTACCCGCAGGCAGTTCGATATTTGTATTATGCAAAGGATAGCGGTACTGTTTGACCAACAATATTTTATTATCATTTGTTAATGCAACGATTACAACTCCGCCGCTGTGGATGACAACTTCACGAAAAGACTTATGCCCGTCGGCAGTTTCTATATCATCCCTAATAACGGTTATAACTTTTCCGTTAAATATCAATTCGGATTTAAGTGTTTTTTCTCTAAATTCCATATTCAAATATTAGCACAAATTTTACTTTGGGGAAAGTATAATAAAATCGGTTTTGCTTGACTTGTTTGTAAGGTTTACAATATAGTATAGTATATGAATAATCAGATTGTAAAAATAGCTGTCCTTTTAGTAGTTTTATTATGTTTAATATTCGGAATAAATCTTGTTTATAAAAAAAACAGGACTCTTTTGAATGTTTGTAAAAATAACAAATGGGGAGTTATTACCATTCATAACAATGTCGTAATTCCTTTTAAATACGACGGAATAACACGTTTTATTGACGGACGTGCGGTTGTTTATCTTGACGGGAAATACGGAATAATAAACAGAAAAGGTGATTGGATTCTTGAGCCTAAATATGATGATATGCAGGAATACAGCGAAAAACTTTCAGCTGTCAGAGAAAAAGATAAATTCGGGTATGTGGATTTGAAAGGAAAAGTTGCTATACCTTTGCAATACGATAGTGCGGATTCTTTTATCGAGGGGCTTGCAATAGTTTCTAAAGATAATAAATACGGTTTTATAGATAAGAAAAACAAAATTGTTATTCCGCTAAATTATGATAAGGTTGAACCATTTTCGGAAGGAATAGCAGTTGTATGCAGAAACAAAAAATGCGGAGCCATAGATAAAACAGGCAAACCCGTATTATCAATGGAGTATGACGATTTGGGCTTTCACTCAAAAGGTGAAATTCCTGTCTGTAAGGCAATTGATTCATCAGGTGTAATGCTTTGCGGGATAGTGGATTTGCAGGGGAACGAAATTCTGCCTATGATGTATTATTCTGTTACCCCAAAATCTGAAAATATGTATGCCGTTCAATATGACACTTTGAATTGGAAATATATAGATTTAAAAGGTGAAGATGTTTTTGACAGAGAATTTTATCTTGCTGATGATTTTGTAGACGGATTGGCGATAGTTTGTTCATCTTTTGATGAATGCGGATATATAAATAAAAAAGGCAAAACCGTTGTTGATATAAAATATGAAGCGGTAAGTCCTTTTTATAAAGGTGTAACTGCTGTTTTATCGGAAGGTAAATGGGGATTTGTTAATAAAAAAGGAAAGGTAATTATTCCTTTTGAATACGACTGGACAGGGTTGGTATATTAATTTCATTTCCCACAAAATATATTTTCATGGTAACATGTTGATGTTATGAATAGTATCGGGCAAAAGTTTGCCGTCATTTACAAGGAAAAGAAATAATGAGTTTAACAGTATATTTAGGGATAGATGTAGGTTCAGTTACAACAAAATTAGCCGTTATTGATGAAACGGGTAAATATGTAGACAGCGTTATGTTAAAAACTGCAGGGACTCCTGTTGCAGCAGTGCAAAACGGTATGCGCCAACTTTATGAAAAAAGAATAACTGATTATGAAGTCATGGGAGTTGGTACAACAGGTTCAGGACGTGCACTTGCAGGTTCGCTTGTGGGAGCTGATGTTGTAAAAAATGAAATAACCGCCCATGCGGTTGCAGCAAGTGTTACCGTTCCTGGGGTTCAGACTATTCTCGAAATCGGAGGGCAGGACAGTAAAATAATCATTATGCGTAATGGTATTGTTACAGATTTTGCAATGAATACCGTTTGTGCCGCAGGTACAGGGTCATTTTTAGACCATCAGGCGCAGAGGTTAGGTGTTCCTATTCAGGATTTTGGTGCTACTGCATTGAAATCTTCAAACCCTGCAAGAATTGCAGGCAGATGCGGTGTATTTGCAGAAAGTGACCTTATTCACAAGCAACAACTCGGGTATCCTGTTGAAGATTTGTTATATGGTTTATGTCAAGCACTTGTTAGAAATTATTTAAGTAATTTGGCTTTAGGGAAAGAACTTTTGCCTGTATTTTCATTCCAAGGCGGGGTTGCAAGCAACACAGGAATGGTAAAAGCTTTTGAAGAAGCACTAAATGCACAGGTAGTTGTTCCCGAACATCATCAGACTATGGGTGCAATCGGTGCAGCTATGCTCGCACTCGAAAATCATCAATATACCGAAAATGCGACTAAATTTAAAGGTTGGAATGTTGCAGATATGCACTTTTCTTCAATCACATGCGCCTGCAACGGCTGTTCAAATAATTGCGAAGTTATTACAATTGTTGAAGGGATTGACGAAATCCAGCATGTTGATAAAATAAAAGATGTAAAAGGTAACATCATCGCACGTTGGGGCGGAACCTGCGGGCGTTGGGATATAGGATAATTTTATGCAGAACTTCGGACAGCCTCAAAGATCTTCCATTCTTAACGAATTACCGATGGGAAATTCGGAGCTTGGAGAGGCTTTTGCTTATATAATAAATGATATGGTTGTCCAATCAGGCATTACAAACCCAAAAGCAGAGGACTTCGACGTTACGTCAAAAACTTGGAGAGCACTTGCTGATAAGGAAAATAAAACTCCTGAAGATATCCAAAAACTTGATGACGATTTTAAAAGCAGTATAAATGAATTGGCACAGTCTTATTTGCTTTTTATTGCAAGGCATACGGGCAATACCACAGGAAAAATAGATTATGCACAATATGAAAGATATATGTTTACGTTTCGTTTCGGACATTACAGTTGTGAGATGAAACCTGAATATATTGAGGCTATACGCTATCAAATTCGGGCGGCATTTGATAAAATATCAAAACATGGAGAAAAAGACGGAGATGATTTGATAGACAAATACGATATGGCAGCGTTTTTGTATGCGCTTGCTACACGTTCAAAAAGAGATGAAAACGGTAATTTTCAAGGATTTGAAATAAACGGAATTATAAAACCGAGAGAATATGCGGTTAATGAAAATGAACTATTCAAACCTGAAGATAATTTGTTCTCACTAAAATTAAGAATATCTTATAAAGTATTAAATAATTTATTATAGGAGTTTAATTTATTATGAAAAAGATTTTGGCTTCATTGTTTATAATGTTTTTATGCAGTACAAATGCCTTTGCATTTGAAGAAATCTTTGTGGAAGAAAGACCGCCTGCTTCAACACTTGAAAGCGTTCAAAAAGATATTCATCCGGAAATTACTTTTGACTGGCTGAATATTCCTGTTGAAATAAGAACACAGCAGGCTGAACAATACAAAAATATTATTTTTAATTCTGATTCAAATATATATTTAGACAAAGAACATTTTAATTCTGTTTTTAAAAAATATAAAAGAGATAAAAATTTTAAACATCATTACATGCTTGCAAATAACGGTGTAACTCAGGATGAAGATGCTAAATACAGTCCGTTTTATTACAGAAAAAATACACTTATAATTTACGCAATACAGTATAATGATGATATCCACAATTCATTGTATTATACTGCCTTTGGCAAACTTTATTATGCGGATATAACCTCTGAAAATTATCCGAATTACCAGTATTATTCAATGCAATATGACAGAAAAGGCAATTTAAAAAGCGCAATCTATTTTGTATCAGCGGATATTCAGTATATGTATAACTCAAAAAAAGAGTTTATCGGAATTTGGTACAAAGACAAAATGTATGATATAAACGGAAAACAAATTTCCACAAGAGAAGGTTGGTAGAAAATTATTAAAGGCGATAGGACGATAGGGCCATAGGGCGATAAGTTCTTTACGGGAATTAGAAAAGTTGTAGGGTGCAATATATTGCACCCTACAACTTTAGTTTAGACAAAAAAATACGGCAAATAAATTGCCGTATTTTTTAATCTGTTTTGATTACTTACTAAAAAGTTGTAACTGCGGGTTTTTTAGCAGGTGCAGCCCCGGGAATTGATTGCCAATTAGCAGCCATAATCTTCTTGAAAGATTTAAGAGCTGTATCTTCCAATTCGCCCAATTCTTCAGCTTCCATAATGAGTTCTCTTAAAGGCATCAGGGCTCTTGTATCTCTTAAAACGCCTAAAGCTGCCGCAGCACCGGCTCTTACAAGTTCATTTTCGCTGCGGTTTTTCATTACATCAATCAAAGCAGGAACTGCTTTTGTATCATTCAATTTACCCAATGATGTAACAGCATAAATTCTTACGTTTACCCATTCATCATAAAGCATGTTGATAACTTTATCTACCGCTTTTTTGTTACCGATTTCACCCAAAGCACGGGTTGCATCACATCTTACATTAACTTTTTCATGATCCAAAGATTCCATCAAAGCATCTGTTGCAACATCACCGATTTCAATTAAGGCATCAGTTGCAGTGATACAAACCTGAGGATTTTCGTCATTCAAAGCTTCAACAAGCGGTTCAACAACAATTGCGCCACCCAAACGACCAAGCGCACGAGCTGCACGAACTCTTACATCGACATTTCTGTCTTCTCTTAAGGATTCAATTAAATGAGTTGTAGCTTTTGTATCACCCAATTCACCCAATGCTCTTGCGGCGTAAAGTCTGACTGAACCGTTTTTATCATTTTTAAGAACATCAATCAAAGGTTCAACGGCTTTTGAATCACCCATTTCACCTAAGATACGAGCTGCATTGTATCTGACTTTTTCGGAATTGCTTACTCTTAAGTCATTAAGCAGTTCATCAAATGATTTTTTAACTTGTTTTTTCTTACTATTCACACTAATTGTCATTACTTTCCTCCGACACGACAATTCTATTCACACTACTTACTCTTATATAAAAAAATCTTTGTGAATATTATTGCCATTTTTTTTATTTTTTACTTAATATTGTTTACAATTCATAAATTTATTTCTGATTTTTCCTTTACCTACTGCGATTTGGGTCAGAAATTTTATTAAGGGTAATACTGACACTTATTCCTTCAGTATTTTTATTATAATACATCTTGAAATTTAATTCATTAATTGAATAAATATTTGTTACAAATTTTATTGAATGTTTTTATAAAAATGATTATAAATCAATTATAGGTGAAAATAATTGTAAAAATTTCTTAACAAATTAGTACTCGCAAGGGATAGTAATAATAAATTCTGTTCCGACTCCTATTTCACTGATAACACGGATTTTACCGTTATGCTTGTCTATTATTTTTTGACTTATTGCAAGCCCCAAACCTGTACCTACTCCTACACCTTTTGTAGTAAATCCTGCCGTAAAAATCTTGTCAATATTTTCTTTTGAAATCCCGCATCCGTCATCTTTAATTTTAATATTTAGTTCATTATTAAGATATTGCGTTGTTATTGTTATGTTCCCTTTGTTTTCTATTGATTGGCATGCGTTTATCAAAATATTTGTAAATACCTGATTAAGCATGTTCGGATAACATTTTATTAGCGGGATTTGTCCGTAATTTTTTGTTATTTTTACTTTGTTTTTTGTTTCATGCCGTAAAATTTCAAGTGTTAAATCAAGTTCTTTGTTGATATCCGCTTCCTGAAGCTCCGCTTCATCGAGCCGTACAAATTTTTTAAGAGAGGAAACAATTTTACTTATTCGCCCGATTGCTTCTTTATCAATATTGTTTATTTCATTAAACATATTTTTTATGTCATCATTTTCTATTTTTGACGTAAGCTTTGAAAGAATATCATTATTTGATTTTATTGATGCAACCGGAGTATTTATTTCATGGGCAATTCCTGCAACAAGCTGACCTAAAGATGCCATTTTTTCTGAATTTATAAGCTGAAGTTGGGTTTCTTTAAGCTCATCAAGTGCCTGTTTAAGTTCTTTTACATTTTGGGCATTTTTTCTATATAATTCGGCTCTTATTATTGCGTTGCCAAGCTGGGAAGAAACAGCATCAAGGATTTCTGTTTCTTCATTTAATTCTCTTTTTTGATAGCTTAAAAGTACTATTACCCCCATCATTTTCTGAAGATGATAAACAGGAACAATTATCCTCAATACCGATTTTTTAAAAGGAACGGCATCTGTGTATTCTCCGCTTAGCGAATATCCTGTCGATATTTCGTTATTTTCAAGCTTATCCGTAACAGATTTGTCAAAGCTGATATCGGTATTTATAGAGCTTTTATCGTCAGAATAAATTTCTTTTATATTAAAATATTTACCTTTTTTTTCTGCATAATAGGCTTTAAAACACCCAAACATTATACACAATTCTTTCAATACAGAGTTGAGAATGACAGAAATATCCATGGATTCTCTTATGATATTTGAAACCTTATTGATAAGTGCGATTTTAAATGCCTGTGTTTGTGATTTTTGATGAATTTTTTGAAGTTCTTCATTTTCTTGCTTTAATTTCTGTAATTCCTCTTTAGATTTTTCTTGTTCTTTTTCGTAGTTTTGAAGCATTATATCCGAACTCACATCCGTAAAAAAGAAGATTGTGTAATTCCCTCTTTTTACGGTTGTCATATCATAATAAACAGGTTGTGAATTTTGATTTGAATAAGTTACCCTTGCAAAAAAGTTTTCTTTTGTTGTAACAGCCTGAAATACAGGTGAAAATAAATCGGCATTATCACTTTCCATAGGGCACATTTCAAAGGTAATTTTGTGGGAAAATTTTCGCAGATTTTCAAAATTTTTGAATACACGGCAAAAAGTATTGTTTTTAAAAACTACTTCCTCATAGTCTTTAACAACAATAACAGAATCCCTGAACTGATTAAAAAAGTCAAACTTTTTCATAACAGAATTATAATTCAACTCTGAGTTTCAATCAATTTGTAAAGGTGAATTATAGAGTTTCATTTATTTGACAACGGATACTTATATATAATTACCACAACATATTGTTGCGGTATATATCAAACGGTTATTTACATGTAATGTAATACAATACTATTATAGTATGTTCATTTTTTCTTTTTGTCTTGAGGCAAAAAGAAAAAACGAACAAAAAAAGAAAAACACGCTTAAATTACAATATTGCCTAACGGCAATATAAGACCCTGTCGGGTAATATGTGTTTTTGACCTGTTAGGACAAAAATCCCTCAGCTGCCTAAAACTAAGGCAGCCTCATACGTTTGGCTCAGGTTAAACAAATTAGAAATGAGTAACTGTCCACTGTTCAGGTTGAGGGTGGGCTTGCCTGCTGCTTTTTTGCTTGAGCAAAGAAAGCAGCCCATTTCTATTCGCCGACGGCTTGCGCACATTCTTCACAAATACCGTTTAAATTTAATTCACGATATTTCCAACAGCGGCAGCATTTTTCGCCTTTTGCCTTTACTACCCATACCGTAAAACCATCTTCGTTATATTCATTAAGAATTTCTTCAGAAGGTTTTTCATCCGTCAATTGAGCCTGAGATACAATATAAATATCTGCCAAATCACTTTCGTTAGCTTTTAATACAGCACTATCATCCGCTTTAACAAAAACACCGACTTCCAATGCACTGCCGACTTTTTTATCGGCTCTTAAAGGTTCTATTGCACGGGTAACAACTTCTCTTGATTTTAATATTTTTGAGAATTGTTCTTCAAGTTCGGCTTTATTCCATCTGTCATTTGTCACAGGGAAATCAGCTAACAATATGCTGTCTAAACCGCCTTTTTGAGCTTCTGGAACACTCTGCCAGATATCTTCTGCCTGATGAGGCATTACAGGGGTTAAAATTCGTACTAATGCCATTAAGTTTTCATACAATACCGTTTGGCAGGCACGACGTGACAGTGATTTTTTACCCGCAGTATAGAGTCTGTCTTTTACGATATCGAGATAGAATGAGCTCAAATCAACCGCCGCAAAGTTTTGCAAACATTGGAAATATTTATAAAATTCATAAGCTTCAAAACTTTGCGTTACATCTTCGATAAGTTTATTCAATTTATGAAGTGCAAATTTATCAATTAATTTTAAATCATCATATTCTACATAATCTGTTTCAGGGTCAAAATCAAACAAATTACCGATTAAAAATCTGGCGGTATTTCTTGTCTTTTTAAATATTTCAACAAGCTGTCCGACAATATTGTTTCCGATTTTGATATCATTTTTGTAATCAACGGAAGCCGCCCATAATCTCAAAATATCCGCACCATAATTTTTGATAATATCATCAGGGCGAATATAGTTACCCAAAGATTTAGACATTTTTCTGCCGTCTTCTCCAAATACAAAACCATGAGTAAGAACCTGCTTGTAAGGTGCTTTACCCTGAGTTGCTATTGATGTAAGAAGGGATGACTGGAACCATCCTCTGTGTTGGTCTGAACCCTCTAAATACATATCAACTGGAGTATGACCGAGTTCGTCAGAGCGTTTTTCAACAACCGCACTCCAAGATATACCCGAATCAAACCATACATCCATAATGTCTTTTTCTTTTCTGAAGTGATTTTTGCCACACTTCGGACATACAAAACCTGACGGTAAAAGCTCTTGAGCAGTATGATTTACCCACGCATCCGAGCTTTCTTTTTCAAAAATTTTGGCTACATTATCAATAGTTTCATCACTGCAAATAACTTCTCCGCAATCTTCGCAATAGAAAATCGGAATAGGTACTCCCCAAGCTCTCTGACGGGAAATACACCAGTCAGTTCTGCCTGCCACCATATTACCTATACGACTTTCACCGCTTGCAGGAATCCATTTTACGCCATGAATAGCATCCATAGCCTGTTGTCTGAACTTATCAACTTTTACAAACCACTGCGGAGTTGCTCGGTAAATTACAGGATGCTTGCATCTCCAACAATGAGGATAACTGTGAGATATTTCATTTTGATAAACTAAAGCACTTACCCCCTCAAGCATATCAATAACCATATCGTTGCCTTTGTAATAAGGAACACCGACAAGTTCAGGAATACCGACTTCTTCTTTCCAGCATCCTGTTCCGTCTAAAGGTGAAAATACCTCAACACCGTATTTTACACCAACTTCATAATCCTCAAGACCATGTCCCGGTGCAGTATGTACCAAACCGGTACCCGCATCAAGTGTAACATGCTCGCCTAAAATTATTTTTGATTTTCTGTCTACAAGCGGATGTTTTGTTTCCATAAGTTCAAAATCTTGTCCGACTGCAGTTCCTACAACTTTAATATCGGATTCTTCCCAACCGACATCAGCCAAGAATGTTCCGAGCAAATCAGTTGCCGCAACATAAATATCACCTTTGTAATCAAACAGGGTATATTCAAATCTCGGGTGCATTGATATTGCAACGTTTGACGGAATAGTCCAAGGAGTAGTTGTCCAGATTATTGCAAAAATCTTTTTGCCGCCAAGATTAACAATTTTATTAATCTTCTCGGTTGATTGCGCATCAAATTCAAATCTTACATAAATAGATTTTGAAGAAATATCGGCATACTCAACTTCTGCCTCTGCAAGAGCTGTTTCGCAAGATGCACACCAATAAACAGGTTTTAAACCCTTTTCAATGTAACCCTTTTTATACATTTCGCCAAAAACTCTTACCTGCTGTGCTTCGTATTCAGGATTGATTGTCAGATATGGATTTCCCCAATTCCCTAAAACCCCAAGACGACGGAATTCGCTTTCCTGACCTTTGAGATTTTTATGTGCAAATTCTCTGCATTTTAATCTCAATTCACCTTCCGTTATTGCATGACGTCCGCCTTTTATGTTTTTTACAACGGCATTTTCAATAGGCAAACCGTGTCCGTCATACCCCGGAACCATAGGGGCATAAAAACCTTTCATTGTTTTATATTTTATTAAAATATCTTTCAGAATTTTGTTCATAGCTGTTCCGACGTGAATTTTTTCCGAACTCAGATACGGAGGTCCGTCATGCAATACAAAAGAATTTGATTTATCACGATTAGAAAGCATTTTTTCATAAATATTATTTTCTTCCCAAAATTTTTGGATTTCGGGTTCTTTTTGAGTTGCATTTGCTCTCATTGCAAGGGTAGTCTGAGGCAAATTCAGGGTATCTTTATACTGTTTTTGAGTTGTTTCAGTCATTTATTTATCCTCTACTTCTTCGGTTACTTCTATTGGTTTTACGGAAGCCGTTTCCAATGAAAAATTCCAAAAATTTCCTTCAGCTTCGCATTCTTTAATATATGTATTCATCTTATCATAGTCAAAACAATTTTCCCATCTTGCAATAACAACGGTAGCCACGCAATTCCCAATTAAATTTACAGTCGTTCTGCCCATATCAAGAATCTGGTCAATACCAAGTAAAATTGCCACCCCGATAAGCGGAATATTAAAGCTTGATAATGTTCCTGCAAGTACAATAAGAGCAACTCTGGGAACACCTGCCATACCTTTACTTGTAAGCATAAGAGCAAGCATCATCAAAACCTGCTGCCCTATTCCGAGTTCTATACCGTTTATTTGGGCACAAAAAATTACTGCCATTGCAAGGTACAATGTACTTCCGTCAAGATTGAAAGTATAACCTGTCGGCATTACAAAACTGACAATATTCTGAGGGACACCAAAACGCTCCATAAGATCAATAGCCTTAGGGAATGCAGCCTCCGAGCTTGCGGTTGTGAATGCCAAAACAGCAGGCCCTTGTATTACTCTCAAAAGATTTCGCAAAGATATTCTTGCATACTTGCATGCAATAAATAATACAATCAAAACAAATACTACCAATGCCGCATATAATGAGAAAATTACTTTAAAATAATTCTTTAATATAGAAAGTCCGTTCATACCGACAGTAGAAGCTATTGCGCCAAAAATTCCTAAAGGTGCAAAATACATTACATATTCGGTAAATTTAAACATTACCTGCGAAACAGATTCCAATAATGTCATAACAGGCTTTGCTTTTTCTCCGACAGCGCAAATAGCAATAGCAAAAAATATTGAAAATACAACTATTTGTAATAAATTACCGTCTGACATCGCCTGAACTATACTTGTCGGGAAAATATTATACACAATTTCGGAAACAGACGTTAAAGGAGCATTTGTCGCAGCCATCAACCCTGCTTCTTTCATAAGATGCGGATTTGCAGTTATATGTCCAAAACCATGCCCGGGGTTAAATAAATTCCCCATTACTAAACCGAGTATTAAAGCTAAAGTCGTTACAATTTCAAAATAAACAATAGTCTTTAACCCGACTTTACCAAGTTTTTTTACATCACCATGACTTGCAAGCCCTCTTACAAGTGTTGCAAACAACAAAGGTGCTATAATCATTTTTACCATACGTAAAAATATCACGGCAAAAACTTTCATTTTAACCGCATATACAGGGCAAAAATGACCAAATACAACACCTAAAATAAGTGCCGCAAATATCATAAATGTAAGTTTTGAATGTTTCAAAGTATACCTCTTGCGCAAATTATAAAACAAACATAGTTAAGTTTAAAGAGATACAGCCACTATTTTAATAAGATTTTTACAATGTTAAATTTAAAAGTTCAGCAAGTTCTGAAATCATATAAAATGAACCGCAAATTATATTCAAATAACCGTCATTAAAATCAATTTCGGTATCTCTTGTTAATTCTTTGCATTCAATAGGACAAACTGCTTTAAGTTCCTTAAAGTTTGCAGAATTTTGATGAGAAAAATGATAAAAATAAATTTCCGTTTCACTTTTGTTTTTGAAATATGAGCCGGATGTGCAAGTTAAAATATTTATCATTTTTTCATAATCTTTATTTCTTAGGCATCCGAAGATAAATCTGCGTTTTTTATCAGGGTAATAACTGTCCAAACTTTCGACCAAACCTTTTATGCCGTTTGGATTATGCGCACCGTCAATAATAAGATTTTTATCCTCAATATACTCAAATCTGCAAGGATGTTTAACATTTTGCAACCCTTTTTGAATTGTCTGCTCGCTTATTTGCGGAAAACATTTTTCAATAACAGCCAGCGCAAGTGCGAGATTTTCATTCTGATAATTACCCTTTAACGATAAAGAATGAAGATACTTATCACTTACAAACGGATTTAATATTATCAACTCCGCACCGACTTCCATTGCTTTGTCATAAAATGCTTCTCGTCCTTCTAACACAATACAGGGACAATTCGATTTTATAATTCCCGATTTTTCAAACGCAATTTTATCTAACGTATCGCCAAGCCGTTCTGTATGATCATAGTCAATATGAGTAATAACAGAACACAAATTCTTTTTGATAATATTTGTAGCATCAAACCGCCCGCCAAGACCTGTTTCAAGAACAACCGCTTCCGCATTGTTATCAGCAAAATACTTAAACATTACAGCAGTTAAAATTTCAAATTCAGTTAAATCAATATTATTTTTATCGGCAAGCTCAGTGATTTCAAAAACATATTGTGCAAAATCGTTGTCAGTGATAGGAATTAACCCCCTACCCCCTTCGGGTACTTCCCCCTGAAAGGGGGCAGATAGTCTGATTCTTTCCGTATATTTAAAAATATGCGGACTTGAATAAATTCCGACTCTTATTCCTGCTTCATTCAATATTGATGCAATTATTGAACAAACTGAACCTTTACCGTTTGTCCCTGCAACATGAATACATTTCAAACGGTCTTGAGGATTGCCAAGAAGCGTCATTATTTTTTCCATGCGTTCCAAACCGAGAGAAATACGAAATTTTCCCGAAGAAGTCAAAAGTTTAACTGCATCATCATAAGTAGCCATAAATATATTATAATACTAAAAAAGCGGGATAAACCCGCTTTAATTATTTTAACCCTTTGCGTTTGTAGAAATCTTCAATAAATCCCGTATTAAAGTTTCCGCTTATAAATACTTCATCTTCAATTATTGCCTGATGGAACGGTATAGTTGTTTCTACGCCTGTTATAACGTATTCTTTCAGGGCACGATACATTCTTCTGCGAGCTTCGTTTCGGTCTTTGCCCCAACAGATAAGTTTCCCTATCATAGAATCGTAATAAGGCGGGATTGCATAATCCTGATAAACATGAGAATCCACTCTTATTCCGAACCCTCCGGGAGCGAGATATCCTGAAATTACCCCAGGATTAGGCATGAAATCTTTTCTTGGATCTTCCGCATTTATACGGCATTCGATTGAATGCCCGCTGAGGTGAATATCTTCCTGTTTAACACTTAATTCTTTACCCGAAGCGATATTTATCTGCTCTTTAACAATATCAACTTTTGAAATCATTTCAGTAACACAGTGTTCAACCTGAACTCTGGTATTCATTTCCATAAAATACCAGCTTCCGTCATGGTCGAGTAGGAATTCGCATGTTCCTGCGCCTTCATAATTGATTGCTTTTGCTGCTCTTACTGCTGCCGCACCCATTTGCGCTCTTGTTTCTTCATCTATTGCTGGAGAAGGTGCTTCTTCCAACAACTTTTGATGACGTCTTTGGATAGAACAATCTCTCTCTCCCAAGTGAACCACATTTCCAAAACTGTCACCCAAAATCTGAACTTCAATATGTCTTGGATTTTCAAGGAATTTTTCGGCATAAACATCAGGATTGCCAAAGAAATTCTTAGCTTCAGACTGACAAAGCTCCATATTTATTTCAACTTCTGCATCACTGCGGCAAATCCTCATTCCTTTACCACCGCCGCCTGCAGTTGCTTTGAGAATAATCGGATAACCGACACGATTTGCAAATTCCTGTACTTCTTCAACAGTTTTTACAATCCCTGTTCCAGGGGTAACAGGAACATCATTTTCAATCATTGTTTTGCGGGCAGTGGCTTTATCACCCATTTTTCTCATAGCTTCAGAACTCGGGCCTATGAATTTTATTCCCTGTTTTTCACAAATTTCGGCAAAATCAGCTCTTTCGGACATAAATCCGTACCCCGGATGAATGGCATCAGCCCCCGAAACCATTGCCGCAGACATAATTGACGGAATATTCAGATAACTTTCGGTACTTTTTGCAGGACCTACACAATATGCCTCTGTTGCAAGTCTTACATGCAAAGAATTTGCATCCGCTTGTGAATATATTGCAACCGTAGGAATCCCGATTTCTCGGCACGCTCTAATTATTCTGACTGCTATTTCGCCTCTGTTTGCGATTAAAACTTTTCTAAACATAATTCCCTCTTAAAGCCTGTTAAATCCTGCAAGTCGGATAAGTCGGATAAGTTCATTTCAAAAACAAATTATTTTAATTCAACATAAAGCTATCACATTTATAATATATAAACTTTTTGCACTTATCTGACTTACAGACTTATCGACTTTTTATTCTACATACATCAAAACCTGACCAAATTCGACAGGCTGACCGTCTTCAACGCAAATTTCAACAACCTTACCCGAAATTTCCGATTTGATTTCGTTCATCATTTTCATAGCTTCGATTATGCAAACAACATCACCCTGTTTAACACTTCCGCCGACTGAAACAAACGGCGCAGAATCAGGTGATGGAGCCATATAAAATGTTCCAACCATCGGAGATGTAATCGGAGTACCCGTTTTACTTTCCTGTTTCAATTCTGCAGCAGGTGCAGCATGTGTTTCAACAGCCGCAGCAGGCACTTCTGATGAACAAACAACACTCGGTGCAGCAGCAGAAACTATCACATCTTTTCTTAGTGTAATAGCCTGTTCACCATCTTCCATGGAAATTTCCGTTAAACCTTGTTCTTTTATTATTTTTGCTAACTTTTCTATATAATCCGTTTCAAATTTCATTTTTTATCCCTCTTTATTAAAGGTCTATAAGGTATTAAGGTAACAAGGCAATAAGTTTTTGCCTTATTCACCTATTGTCTTATTTACTTAAACTCTGTCTAAATATTCGTTAGTTCTTGTATCAACTCTGATGATATCACCGTTTGCAACAAAGAAAGGAACGTTTACAACAGCACCTGTTTCTAAAGTTGCAGGTTTTGTACCACCTTGAGAAGTGTTTCCTTTTTCTGACGGCGGAGTATCAACAACTTCAAGTTCAACGTGAGCAGGGATATCTACACCGATAACCTTGCCTTCGTGAAGTAAAATCATTACGTTCATATTTTCTTTTAAATATTTTTTACCGTCACCAACCTGAACTTCCGATACATGCAACTGGTCATAAGTTTCGTTATCCATCATAACGTAATCAGAGCCTTCTTTATATAAGTACTGCATTTCACGTCTGTCCAAAGTAGCTTTTGCAACCTTTTCACCTGCTCTGAATGTCTTTTCAACAACCTGACCCGTCATAACGTTTTTCAGTTTTGAACGTACAAACGCAGAACCTTTACCCGGTTTAACATGCAAAAATTCTACAACAGACCAAAGCCCGTTATCCAATTCTATTGTCAAACCTGTTTTAAAATCGTTTACTGAAATCATATTTTTCCCCTTTTTAAAAGTAAAATCTTTCTTTGTGAATAAATAATATCATAAAGCAAGTATTTTTTCAAAAAATTCTGTAAGGTTGTTACAAATAGAATAAAGAAGTCGATAAGTCGGTTAAGTCTATAAGGCGGCAAGTTCTTTACGGGGATTAATTATTTTTTAAAGCCGAACGATTGTTAATATCATTAATCCTGATACGAACTTATC